>Ga0307508_10000855_pt1 | contig 35357 bp, 40 predicted proteins | sample 9_EM_MG_FD_203089 | JGI IMG/M metagenome (GOLD analysis project Ga0307508, IMG submission 203089) | Populus trichocarpa ectomycorrhiza microbial communities from riparian zone in the Pacific Northwest, United States - 9_EM | ecosystem: Host-associated > Plants > Roots > Unclassified | place...
AGGGAGCCTGCACCGTGCCGCTAAACGCGGACTGCGGCGGGGAAGCGGACTGTACATAGCTCGTCATGATCTAGATAGGTCGCACACGAGGATAATGAATAAACAAAAAAAAAAAAAAAAAAACTGCTTCTTAAGATCTGGCCTCAACAATCCCCACTCTTGCAAGACTCACTTTATGCCTTTTGATTTATTAATATTGTAACAGCACGCCGCTGCTATCACCACCTGTCCTGAACGACTAGAGTCTGGAACGTTCTGGATGGAGCGGTACAAGGAAGGTTCAGCTTCTGGGTTGCGCAGTGCAGAAAGGTTCTGGTTGTGCGGCGAGGAAAGATTCTGATTGCGCGGCAAGGAAAGGTTCTGGTTGCATGGCGAGGAAAGGTTCTAGGTACACGGCGAGGAAAGGTTCTGCTGGTTCTGGTTGGGCAGCGTGAAGAAGGATCTGGATGTGGAGGATCGCACTCATTGTATATAAGAGTGCGCTGTCGTCTGTCTTGCATGTTTCTTCTTCACACAACAACTTGTTATCGTCAGCCATAGTTGGCCTTGACTACTAGCAATTGTTCCACCTCAACGCCACATCCCTCCCTTGCCCATTCCATGTCCTTGCCTTGCCTGTTTCCCCACGTCTTGACCTTATCCGTGCACGCCCCCACGCCCTCGTCCATAAGTCCTGGTTTACTAGAGAGGAAGAGGAGGACGAGGTGCTCACCAGGGATGGGGGAACTATCGAGGAAAGGGACGTTTTCCAAAAGTTTGGTGTGACTGGTGCTCCACTGGCACACATACTACAGCCAACTGCTGGAGCAAAGAGACAACCACTTCCAAACATCCACAAGAAGACCAAACGGATGGCTGCTACTATTGCGGAGAAGAAGGACACATTTGACTTTATTGCCCTATAAGGAAGAAAGGAAATACCCTACGCAACAGAAGGAACACCGAGCAGGGACAAAAAGACCACCAGATGGAGGAAAACAGTAACCCGCAATGACTCGCAGGGACTACTTCCCTCAGCTCAGAAGTAATGGTAGCATCACATCGATTGGTAACGTCATATGGAACCTGGGTAATTGATTCCGGAGCCTCACACAGCTACGGCAATACTCTTCGAGATTTTCGGAAGGACTCAGTTATGGAAACCAACATGATCATCAAAATGGGAGATATACATCAAGTAAGAGCAAAGAAGAAAGGAGTTGTACGTCTCGGTAGAGTAGATATCGAGGCATTCTTTGTTCCAGAATTCCAGATATCTCTTCTCTCGGTAGGACAACTCGATTCACATGGATATACTTCAACATTCAAATCAGTGATATGTACAATTGCCAACACCAAAGGGAAGAAAGTTCTCAGTGCTGTTCTTGAAGAAGGTCTATATGTGCTATCAACAGATGGATCCGCACATGTCTCAGAAATAAGGATGCTACGGACCACTAGGAATCCAAACACATTGAAGATTTGGCATCAACAATTTGCACATCTCAATTACCAGGATTTAAGATGCATTTTGAATCCTTCTTACGAGCTGATTATCACCGATCCTATGGACGACGAGCTGATCATCATTGATCCTATGGATGACATGCCAGTCAGAGATTCCTCGGACAAGCAAGCCAAGTCTCGGATAAACTGGGGGACGCTGGAATTGTGTCAAACATGTGTCCATACCAAACAACAAAAACACGTGATATGGACAAAGGCATCTCGGACCTCAACGCCATTTGAGCTTGTTCATTTAGATCTCTGTGGACCTATTAAGCATAGTACCGGAGGGGCCCAATATTACATCATCTATATTGATGATTGCACAAGATATACTGAGGTATACTTCCTGATCACAAAAACAGTGGAAGAAATATCAGCCAAATTTCATCATTACCACGTCTGGGTCGAAACTCAAAGATTCCAAATCAAACGATTCCGAAGTGATAATGAATCCGGAGAATACAGCAACTCGGTATTCCTGAGATTGCTGGGTGAAAAAGGAATCACCTTTGAACCCTACCCCCCGTACACCCAACACAAGAATGGAACAGCTGAACGAATGGTCCGAACCCTGAATACGAAGGCGCAAAGTATGACGTGGGACGCCAATGTGCCAATAAAGTTCTGGCCAGAAGCAATAAGGACAGCATACTATCTACATTGAAGGTCTCCGACATCGAGTCTATCTGGTAATCGGTCACCATATGAGGCACTCTACGGTACAATTCCAAAAATTGGACATCTGAGACGATTTGGCTGTCGGGTGTACAAGCATACCCCACCCACTCAAAGAACGGAAAAGAAATTCGGAAATCGTTCAAGTGTCTGTATGATGCTTGGATACGTGCACAACACTATGAAGATCTGGAGAATATGGGACTTCAACTTGGGAAGAACCGGACAGGCAGTGGAATGCTCAAGTGTAGTGTTTCAAGAAGAAGAGAATGGACACACTGAAGAACAAACTGAAGTCATTGAGTTTCCAGACAATGCAGACGAACTGCATGACGAAATCTATGAACTGGATGAAAAGACTGAAAATAGAGGGATCAATGACTCAAAGAGTCAAGAGAACAGTAATTCAAAAGACTCCATATCCCTTTCCGTTGTCACCAGCGAATTGGCTCAATGAGCTGCTGGGCGGAATATTATCTCTCCGTTGTCACCAGCGAATTGGCTCAATGAGCTGCTGGGCAGAATAGTATCTCTCCGTTGTTACCAGCGAATTGGCTCCCTAAGCTGCTGGGCGGAAGTCAACGAATCTGCAAAACTGCAATACTGACTTTATTATCTGGCAGATGGTCATGACTACATCTCTATGCAAACACGCAGCAAAACATGCCTAGAAACGCAGAAGACGATTATGAGCAAGGCTCACGAAGAAGGGGGTGACTTCAGGTCTTCGGAATGTCTTGCATCTGCATTTCTGACACTTGGAATCGCTGAAACGGAACCGACCGATGAGAGTGAACTGCTCACCTACAAGGCTGCACTTGAAAGTCCACAAGCAAGACAATGGAAGGATGCCATGCGCCAGGAGTGGCAGGCATTGGTTGAGAATCACACATTCGACATTGCAGCCAAAAGTAGTACTGCCCAAACGCCAATAGCTGACATACCAGTGGAAGAAACAATTGGATGCAAGTGGATATACAAGAGAAAAGTCAACCCGGACAGATCCACACGCTACAAAGCACGACTGGTCATCAAGGGTTATGAACAAAAGGAAGGGATTGACTACGATGAGACCTATGCACCGGTATCCAAAATGGCAACATTCCGATTGGTACTGGCACTGGCCGCCCAGTATGGCTGGGATGTCGATCATATGGATGTTGTAAAAGCCTTCCTAAATCCTAAGATTGACCGTGACAATATTTACATGGAAATGCTACTTGGAATCGATTGGCTCGTCTCGACCGCAAGTGCCGCCTTGACCGGAAGTGCCACCTCGACCAGAAGTGCCTTAATTCTTTGGAAAGCTCTCTATGGATTGAAGCACACCCCGAGACTATGTAACGAGGATATCGATGGATATTTGCAATCTATAGGAATCAGACAATCGGCAGAAGATCCAAACCTGTATCTCCAACCAGGAGTCCTTATAGTACTATATGTGAATGATCTGCTCATTGCACACAATGGTATCGAAGGACGGGGGCACCAGATCAAGCAGTTGCTGCAAAAGAAATATAAGGTGTGTGATCTAGGAGCAGTGAAAAGGTTCCTAGGGATTGAGATCGAAAGAAACGAAGATGGGGGATTCATTATCTGTCAATGAGGCTACATCAATACAATCATATAATGTTTTGGATTGATGGATGCAAAACCGGCTGAGTCTCCACTTGATCCCCAGACAGATCTGACGAACACCTGCTGTGAGGACAAACTGGCTAATTGCAAAGAGTACCTATCAATGGTCAGATCGCTCATGTATGCGGCACTTGGAAGTCGCCCAGACATCGCCTTTAGTGTCACTGCCCTCAGTCGATACAATGTACAGCCCCTCGAGATACACGCAACAGCGGCAAAGAGAGTGCTACAATATCTCAAGTCCACTTCGGAATTTTGCATTTACTATCGACAGCTTACCTCCTCCTCCCATCCTCACAATTTACATCCTTACGATACGCCCATCAACATTATCGGATACACTGACTCAGACTGGGCTGGAAATTTGACAGCTCGAAAATCAGTCGGAGGATGTGTGTTTGGGCTCGGATGCACCGACATCAGCCAAGAACTCGTCATGTCCGGACTGATCCATTGGCAAGCCAAATCCCAAAGTGTGGTGGCTCTCTCAACACTCGAAGCCGAATATATCGCCTGCTCGCACACCACCCGAGAAAGCCTTTGGCTTAAGCGCATGCTCAAGGAAGCGGCAGATGGAATAGGAGTCAAGATTTTAGATAGACCAGTACCAATTGGATGCGACAACCAAGGTGCTATCAAATTAATTGCCACCAGAGTTGTACGACAAAAGTCCAAGCATATTGATGTGAAATATCATCATGTGCATGATGAACAGATGAAGGGATCAGTTAGGTTCTAATATGTTACCTCCGAGTCTAATCCGGCCGACCTGCTGACCAAACCTCTTGCTGTCCCGTGACATGAACAACTGTTGCGACTCACCGGATTGACTTGATTCAACCCCGACACGGAGGGCCCACGAAAGGAGAGTGATTGAAAAAAGGGGGTGCTTATGACGAGGAATTGGAGAAGAAAAGTTCCTGCTTTGAATGATCTTACACCATGTCGGCAAGTGTGAGTCGGCACTCTTTTTCCTACTAGCCAGTGTTTTTCCCGCAGGGTTTTCATGGCAGAGGTTTTAATGAGGTCGACGAGGATAATGGGTATATTTGCATTTGGTCGATTTACGGAGGACGAGAAGAGGGGGTGTGTTGGAAATGCTTCTCGCGGCATCCTGTGTTAAGGTGCCAAGACTGTCTTTAGGTTCAGCGCTTGTGTCTTATAGTTTGTTGAGGACACAATTACATAAGAGCAGGGAAGTAAAAGCGGAATATCTACTGTTCTTCTTTTTCTTCTCTTTCTGTTCTACATACTTATTTTAATGTACTTCATCTTGATTTTCACCACCGTAACGATAATCTTTCAACAGGGGACACACTGTCACGAACCTGGCACGACAGGCTCCTTGGCGCTGGCGCCGGTGCCACTCTCACCCTTGTCGTCCTGTGGCTCGTCCTTCTTTCCGCTGCCACAGCTGCAGTCATCCTCCGCGCTTAGGCCCCTCGGCCGATCTCCGCCATATTGCTCCGTAGTGATATCCCCGACCGCTGGCTGGTCTAGACCTCTCTCCTTTGTTTCTTCTATGTTGCTTACGCGTCCTTCTCCCATGTTCGTTACAAGGATTGTTTTCCCTTGATTAAGTTGTACGTCAGTCTTCCTTTTCTTTACTGTTACTGCTTACGCGTCCTTTCTCCTGTTGCCGCAAGTAGAGTGTTGGCCGTGTGGCGGCCAAGTGCAATAATGTGTTTTCCTTGGGCGCGGCGATCGAGTAATGATGTTAGACGGAGAAACTGTGTTAGTCTTGCAGGCAAGCTGTGTTTCCACAGAGGGAAGGAAAAGTATAAAAGAAGGGCGCGGTTGCTAGTCTGGAGATTCTTCTCCACACAATCTATTATCTCTCGCCACAGACCTACCTCTCTCTACCCTTGAACTGGCGCTGCGACCACCACCCCCAAGAAGAACAACGAACCCATGCAAGGCATGAGGGAAGACCGCAACAAGATTACGCCAGGTGTGACGGATACTGCGAGAACAACGAGCCCACACAAAGCGTGTGAGAAGACCACGACGAAACTACGCTAGGCGTGATGGATACCACAAGAACAACGAGCCCACGTAAGGCATATGAGAAGATTGTGACGAGAACACACCCGGCGTGACAGATACCACAAGAACAACAAGCCCACGCAAGGCATGTGAAAAGACCGCGCCGAGACCACGCTAGGCATGACAGATACCGCAAAACCAACGAGTCCACGCAAGGCCTGTGAAATGACCGCGACGAGACCACGCCCGGCGTGATGGATACCGTGCGAACAACGAGCTTGCCCTGAAGAAACCGAGCCTACATTACCTGTCGAGCAACACGGAGAAGTCAAGGCAGGATCTTGACAAACAAGGCAGGAAACTAGAGGTCAATTCGGTTTGAAGAGTGTGGATCAGATATCATGACGGAAGAAAGTAGGCAACTCTAGTCCATGCAGTACCAACATCTGATAGGAACATTTAATGACTTGTCACCCTTGCAATTTAGGTGGAGGCAGATCTGCTGCAGGCTGTCAGTAAAACTCGACAGATTTGTCGGAGCTCCCCTCAATGGAAGGCTTTGAAAAAGGCATTGGTCGTCGCCTTAGCAGAGCATCGACTCATGGGCTGAGTGGTAACTTACGCCGCAAATGGTTCGAACAGACAGTAAACCAGTTACACCATGAACTCTATCCTGATTTCACAGTCAAATTTTGCTTCTCACAGGGATGGTTTCACCGATTCCATATTCGTAACGCAATCACTCTTCATATCATCACCAACAAAGCACTAGAGACTCCCAAGGAATACTTTAAAAATATTATCAACTTCTTGTGCTTCAATCGGAGGAACTCTCAGCTGAGAGATGCTACTAAGGATCTTGTGTGTGGTGTATTGGCAGTTGGCCACTTTTGTAATGGCACGGTGCCGCCGTCACCACCAATCCCGAACGACTAGAGTCTGGAACGTTCTGGAAGGCAAGGTGCAAGGAAGGTCTTGGGTTCTTGATTCTGGTTGTACGGCGCGAGGAGGTCTTGGGTTCTGGATTCTGGTTGCGTGGCACGTGGAGGTCTTGGGTTCTGGGTTCTGGTTGCACCGCGCAAGGAGGTCTTGGGTTCTGGATTCTGGTTGCATGGCACGAGGAGGTTTTGGGTTTCTGGCTGTGCGGCGGGGAAAGGTTATGCTGGGTCTGGCTGTATGGTGTGAAGAAGGATTTGGATATGGAGGAGCGCACTCACTGTATATAAGGGTGCGCTGTTGTTTGTCTTGCATGTTTCTTCTTCATGCAACAACTTATTATCGTCAGCCATAGTCGGCCTTGCCTATTAGCAACTGTTTTCATCTCAACGCCACTGCCTTGCCTGCTCCATGTGCCTGCCTTGCCCGCTCCACATCCCTGCCCCGTTCGTTCATACCTCACCCCTCTTGTCATTGTCCCTATCCGCCCACGCCCCTGCTCTCATTCTGATCCACAGTTGCTATTTGGAGTAAACCGAGCCACACCCGTTACACTTTGTTGCGTCGACACAAATCCCTCCACCTAGCAAACAGTTACGCTATCTCTGACAATACTCCACCTATCTTGCATGAGATTCCCACTGATCTCGTTGCCCAGCTGGAATCAATCACATGCAATGACTCTTTTGCCTCTGAGGCTACACTCCAGATGGCTTATGAGCAACTTCACACGTTGGCTCAAGCCATATTGAATGGAAAAGAGCTTACCACGACCGAAACACCCACCACTACCGATGTGCCTACCGGTACTGGTACGCCCACCACAGTGCCCCCACACTGTAGCAGCAAGATCCCCGATCCCCCGGTGTTCGATGGAAACCGCAAGAAGATCGAAGGATTCATTGCTCACCTTTGGCTTAAGTTGTTCAGTGACCCAACACTGTTCCCGACACCAGCTTGGTGGATGACTTATGCATTTAACCGACTTGAGGGTCATGCGCAGGCCCAGATTCTTCCCTATATCTAAGTCGGCACCACCTTCTCCCCTTCCAATATTGACGATATTATCTGCATTCTCAACTATGCTTTCAGTGACCCGGATCCTCTGGCAACCGCAAGATCCAAGCTCCACCAGTTGAAGCAAGGCAAGAAGGAATTCATAAACTACTTTGCTGAATTTCAAACCCTCGTTTCCAAATTTTATTGGAATGAGCGTGCAAAGACCAATGCGCTGAAGGAAGGCCTCTCCATCGAATTGCACTGCCAACTGATAGGAAAGTCAAGGGACCTGACCTATGACCAGTTGGTAGCTCACTTTTAGGAGCTGTACTCGGAGATATGTGCCCTGCAGATGACCGAAGGGAAGCAGGCTTACCAGCAACCACATGCCCATCCACCGCAAAACCCACCTTCTACCCAGCCTGCTACATCCATGCTGCCTGCCACTGCTCCAGAGCCAATGGACCTAAGCGGGACCCAACAGGTTTCGGCGCAAGAGAGAGTGGCTCGCCAGCATGAGAATCATTGCTACTACTGTGGTGCGTAAGGCCACAGGGTCACACAGTGTCCGAATAAGCCTGTTCATACTGCTGCCACCCAGGCTGCTACAGGCACGGGTGAACTTCAGCCTGATATGGGAAACCAGGCGGGAAATGCCTTGACCAGCAGCCACAGGATGGCATTGCTGCTGGTCAGAGACAAGCAAGTTTTTTTCGTTTCCTGTACTTGCAAATGTTATCAAGTTGTTAAGTTTATCAGTGTCGGAGATAGCAATGGAAGGAGAACACCTGGTTGTGTCATGTATTCTCTCTGTTAATGGCCAGACCATTGCTACTCATGCTCTAATTGACAGTGGAGCAACAGGAATTGCATTTATCGATAAAGACTTTGCTCGCCGTCACCAACTTCCACTCACACCCCTTTCGAACCCCAGATCCCTTCAAGTCATTGATGGTCGCCCAATATCATCCGGCGATATCACTCACACTACTACCGTTAACCTCCTGATCAGCGAACACCAAGAAGAGTTACCCATGTTTGTCACACAACTTGGTCACTATCCAATCGTACACAGTATTCCTTGGATGGACCTCCACGATATCAACATCCGATTTCACTCCCGCACTGTGACTTTTCGATCCCAGTATTGCTCCACCCACTACTTGCGACAGAAATCAGACAGTTGCAGCAGCAGTCAGGTATTGAACCTCGCATGAAATGTAGCTCATATATATAAGCTAGCGGTAAGCGCAGGGGCCGGCGAGATCGAGGCCTGGTCATCTATGTCTCACCGAAATCCTAATAAGATCAAAGTTGACATTGTTCAGAAATCAAGCTCCTTGAAACCAATACAGATTGCCGTACTCGGTGGCCGTTCATTTCGACAAGTAGCGCACAAACAGAAACTCACTGTTTTCTCAATCTGCTTACACGAAATCAACCTTGCACTTCATCCGCCGGAAGAAAAACCCAAGAAGAAACTGGTCCTTGAAGAATATGTACCAAAAGAATACCACGATTTCCTGCCTTTATTCTCTGAGGCACTAGCAAAAAACCTAAAACCGTATCGAAGCTACGACCACAAAATTCCACTCCACAAAGGATTCACACCCCCCTTTGGCCCACTATATTCTTTGTCAAAAACCGAACTCGAAATGCTGAAGGAATGGTTGGAAGAGAATTTGAGCAAAGGATTCATCTGTGCATCATCTTCACCTGCCACCTCACCGATTCTTTTCATCAAAAAGAATGATAGGACCCTATGTGACACTGGGGTTGTATTGTAACCGGAGTGTAGAGAGAATCAAAGGTAATCAGGCTACTTTCGATAATTCACAGCGGAATAATCATAGATATTGTGTGGGGGTTCGGTGGTAGTATTGGCGCGGATGTTCGTGCTGCTTTTCCGTTGGGGCGGAAAACCTCAGTCTTATATCTGAGTGAAGCCGTGGTGAGAAAGGGTGACTCGGACTTGGATTCCCCCAAGGTGCATAGACCCCGTGGGCGACTCATTGGTCCTGGCAGGGTGTAGATAAGGGGAGATGAGGTTTCATGCAAGCGGGCGGGGTGCTTTCCTACCGGACTCTCTTCCATGTGCCATCAGCAGGCGACATGGCATCCCCTCCTTTCGGGAGAGGGGTCATAGCCCAAGTGCGGCGGTCCGCACGCCATCAGCAGGCGACGTGGTATCCCCTCCTTTCAGGGGAGGGGTCATAGCCTAAGCATCTCACCATTTGCAATCTTCCCCTCATCTCTGGAGATTAGTGTCTTAGGTCCGTCTCGGCCGTAAGCTCATCTCCAGACCTTATCTCCCTCCTAGACTCTCTGAATGCGTTCTGTCATCCTTACGTACCCCTTTTCTAGCTTTGCTACATACTCGAGATATTTCCAGGTGAAACACCCTATGACTATGCATCGATTACCAAGGTCTCAACGAAGGAACTATCAAGAACCAATATCCACCCCCACTTTTACAGGAAATGCTGATACGGCTTTCCAAAGTGAAGTACTTCACCTCCCTCGACATACGTGGAGCGTACAATTTGGTACGAATAGCAGAAGGAGAGGAGTGGAAAACTGCATTTAGAACTCGATATGGATTGTACGAGTCCTTGGTATTGCCATTCGGATTGACAAACGCACCTGCCGATTTCTAGGCACTGATAAATGACGTACTCAGTGCCTACCTGGACGATTTCTGTACTGCTTATATCGACGACATCATGATCTACAGCAACACCTTGAAGGAACACAAGGAGCAATTCTACAAGGTGTTGAAAGCTTTGTCGGATGCGGGATTACACTTAAAGCCAGAAAAGTGTCAATTTCACCAGTAGGAGGTGAAATATCTGGGCTTTATCATTGGTACTAATGGAATCTGGATGGACGGAGAGAAGATCTCCTGCATCCTCGATTGGCAAACGCCAAAAAACATCACCGATGTCCAATATTTTCTTGGTTTTGCCAACTTTTACAGAAAGGATTACTCAAAGGTAGTGACGCTGTTGACCAGTCTGACCAAGAAGGAGGGAGGCAAGTATATCCCATTCATATGGAGCTCAGAGCAGCAAGCGGTGTTTGATCAGTTAAACAATACGATTACAATGGCCCCAATCCTACAACAATTAGATTACGAGCGAGAAATAATAGTCGACAATGATGCATCCAACTATGTCTCAGCTGGTATTCTCTCACAGCCCAATAACGATAGTATCCTGCACCCGGTCGCCTTCTAATCCAAGAAACACAGCCCTGCGAAATGTAACTACGAAATATACGATAAGGAGCTACTGGCGATAGTACGGGCATTCGAAGAATGGAGGCCACATCTGGAAGGTTCAAGTCAACCCATTCAAGTACTGACCGACCACAAAAACCTCGAATATTTCATGTCCACCAAGTTGTTGAATCGTCGACAGGCAAGATGGTCCGAATTCTTGTCACGATTCGATTTCAAGATCATTTTCCAGCCACAAAAATCAGGAGGAAAACCAGACGCATTGACTAGGAGGTCAGGAGACCTCTCTATGGAAGGGGATGAAAGACTGGTTGCCAATCAGCAGGCAGTCTTGAAGCCTTGGAATCTGTCAAGTGTAACTACTTCATCCAATTCTGCAAACGGTTTACTCCAGATACTGGCAGACAACATGAACGAAGACCCGGAAAATGCAGAAGACCTGGAAAATTCAGTCGAAGGCCCAGAAAATGCAATGGAAGGTCCGGATAATGCCATCGAAGATGTGGACAATCTAGACAACACTGGAAAGATATTGACTCTACTTGAGGAAGCTTACCAAGTGTATCCATTTCCGGAGCGGATTCTCAGATTGCTTCGAGATGACGTACAGCACTGTAAGGAAATATCACTGGCCGATTGCAAGGAGAAGAATGGCAGGCTGGTATACCGCGATTGCATCTATGTGCCAGATCACATGCTACTTCGACTACGACTGCTACAAAATCAATATGACCCACCAGTGATCGGACACCCTGGTCGAACAAAAACCTTTGAACTCCTTTCCAGGCAATATTATTGGCCCGTGATGAGAAAGGATGTTGACCAGTTTGTTTGCAATAGCAATGTTTGCCACCGGACAAAGGTTACACGCCATGCCCCTTATGGGATGTTACGTCTTTTGTCAGTACCGGATCGGTCCTGGCAACATATCTCTGTCGATTTTGTCACCGGACTACTGCCATCCAAGCAATTCGATGCCATTTGTGTGGAGGTAGATCGATTGACCAAACAAAGGCACCTGATCCCATGCAAGACTACGATCACAGCTGAGGAATTGGCACAGCTATTCTGTGACAGGGTTTTTCACTACTATGGATTGCTAAAGACAATTGTATCAGACCGTGGGCCCCAGTTCGCATCACATTTCTGGAAACACCTGTGCCACTCCCTTAAAATCAAACCTCGTCTGTCTACAGCATTCCACCCGCAAATGGATGGCCAGACAGAGAGAATTAATGCTGCCGTGGAACAACACCTACGTGCTTATGTCTCATACCTACAGGATGACTGGGTGGACTATTTATTCCTGGCAGAATTTGCAGGTAATAATCAGGTATTGGAAACCACCACTGTGTCACCCTTCTTTGCAAACCTTGGATGCCACCCCCATTGTGACTTTGAATTGGATATCCGTGCAGATAATGCCGAAGAGCAACAGGTACAAACGGCAGTCGAGCGGATACAACACATCCACGATTTGGTTGAAACCGAATGCGATATGCACAGGCCAGCCAGCAAGAGAATGCAGACCAACACCATATACCTGCACCTACCTTTCAGCCTGGAGACATGGTCTGGGTTGATGGATGGAATTGGCACACAGGACGACCAAGCCGGAAGCTAGAGAACAAGCACCATGGACCGTATCGTATCTTACGAACTGTTGGAATATGGCGCTCGACTTGACCGGAGCACTCAACTTGGGACGACCGGAAGGTGGAACGTTCAGGTTGATCCACTCATAGATAGATATATAAAGACTGCCCTCAGCGGCATAGGAGGATAATTAAAATAAGCAAGTAAAAAATATTCATTCAATTCTCTGATATACTTTTGACAGGTTATGAGCCCGGATCCTCTACCACGATCATAATATCTTTCGCACCTGAATACCTCTACCATGTTTCGGCAAAACTTCACGCTTTCCCTACGTCTCTTTCGAAATTATCTTTCTCAATCATCATCGTCATGAGTTCAACATACACTTGCAAGCACGGATATATGCGGATGCTTAATCCCCGCAACTACCACACGTGGAAGGCAGATATGATGATCTTCCTTCAGTGTGAGAATGCACTCAACATAGCACTCGGTCACGAAGATCCTCCCAATTGCAATGCAACATTTGCAAAATTGGAAAGCTATCAAAAGCGGCTCGGTCGCGCAACTGGAATGATTTACTCATCCGTTGAACCTAACATCCGAGCAATCATTAACAAGCTTCCTGACCAAAATCCAGCTCATGTATGGAAAGCTCTGGATCAAAAATTCAATACAGCAACTTCTCGGTCTGGACGACTGTCGATACGTCGAAAGTTTCAACTCACTACGATGAAATCAGATTCTTCCGTTCAAGATTACATCTCTCGTTTGACGACTATTCAACAAGAACTGGTTGGTACTCCGGAAGAAATCTCGGATGAAAGTCTAGTCTCCCATCTACTTGCCAATCTTTCGAAGAAATTCAAGAGTGTGGTCGACATTATTACAATTAGACCAGCAGAAAATGAAACTTTGGATTCTATCACCACTCAGCTTATCGAATACGAGACTTCAAATGCTCTTCGCAAAGACCAGGAGGGAATCCCAGATGTCAATTTTTCAGAAGGGCAGGCGCTTGTGGGGGCCGAGCACAATTCGAACCGAGGCAAGCAATAGTCTGGACAAGGACGTGGAATTAGACGTGGACAGGGAAAAGGACGAAGTCACAGAAACAAACCTTACAACTTGAAAACAGGAGGAAAATGTTTCTACTGTCTAAAACAAGGACATAAGGAAAAAGAATGCTTTCTTAAGCAAAAAGCGGAAAACTTCAGAAGAGAAACAACAGGCACAAAAATTATATCCGGAAACCATGTGGAAAGTGAAGATCCAAGTTCTGATACCGTTATACATGGCTTTGCAGCATTCTCTGAGGCCAGTACTGGCACTTGGATTATTGATTCTGGAGCCTCGCACCACCTAACTGGTAATCGGCAAGCCTTTCGAGTTTTTCAATTTCTAGCCAAGCCAATTCCCATCAAAGTCGCAAACGGAACAAATTGCCTGGCAATGGGATCTGGATCAATCGATTTCCAACTCAACTGCGGCTTGTTACTCACAGTGAATGCGCTATACGTTCCTGACTTTGGCACGGTATCATTATTATCTGTCAATGCTCTCAACAACTCTGGATATGAAGTTTTATTTCGCTCCGGTACCTGCATAGTCAGCTCAGATTCACTTGAACAACAGTGCATTGGAAAAAGACAGGCTGGATCTCGAACTTGTACTTTACTTGGTTTTGTGCTAGCTGAAGCCCAGGCAAATTGTGCCATATCGGATTCCAAAATTCCAGAAGATCTCAACATTTGGCACCGGCGATTTGCACATATGAACCTTGCAGATTTGCGTCAGTTACTGCCACGTCAGGTATTCAAAGAAAGGAGTCCTGAATCGATATGCAGGATCTGTGCTATGGCAAAGGCAAAGCAGCAGTTCCAACGAACAACTTCAGCAACTCGAGCAAAGAAGCCTCTGGAACTTATCCACTCTGATCTGTGCGGACCCATCTTACCGATATCACCGTCTGGTTGCCAATATTATATTCTTTATATCGACGACTACAGCAGACTAAGCTGGGTATATTTTCTCCGTACAAAAACTTCAGTGGAAATCTGTACTGTTTTTCGGGAGTTTAAGGCGATGGTGGAACTTAAATTTCAACCTCACCGGATTACAGGATTCCGCTCCGACAACGGTCGTGGCGAATATAATAATATCGAATTTCTATCAATTCTCAAAGAATCACGTATTTCTTTTGAACCTGCTCCACCATACACTCCACAAAAAAATGGTGTCTCCGAGCGTATGATCCAGACCCACAACATGAAGGCACGAGCTATGATGCTTGATTGTCAACTACCTTCAATTCTGTGGGCAGAAGCGATCAATACTGCAAACTATCTACATGCATGAAGTCCTACGGCAGCAAATAAGGGTATGACGCCTTATCAGAAGCTATATGGAAGGAAACCGGAGGTTTCACACTTGCGTCGTTTTGGATGCAGTGCATACCGGTTGTTGCCAGCTTCCCAACGACGTGGAAAGTTCACTGCTCGTGCAGAGGTTGTTTACATGCTTGGCTACGTACACGACAGTACCACTCTCTGGCGACTATGGGATGCCGATCGGAAACGTGTGATCCTAGCATCAAATGTTCGTTTTGACGAGTTTTCCAAGGGTCACAAACCAGCCAACATGAGATTGGATCCGTTTGATTTTGAGAAGGCAGCCGCCAATGCTGGTAGGCAAGACGATGCTAGTCGGCAGGGCAACCCTGTTGAACTGAGTACGCCAGAGGATGCCAATGTGGCTGATGTTAATGCCATTGAAGCTAGCAGCCAGGATGATGCTAGCAGGCAGGTTGACGCTGACGCCAGCAGGCAGGACGATGCTGGCCGGCAAGTCGATGCCGATATGCTGTGGTGCTATGATACTGCGAGTTACAATCTCCAGAAGAGGCCACGAGCTGTCGCCCACCAGATCTGGGTGGAAGAGGAATCGGATTCTGCAGATCCGGTGTCCTATCGAAATGCTGTTGAGCATCCAACGCTTGGCCAGAAATGGGTGGAAGCTGTTCGGCAAGAGTTGCAATCACTGCACTCGAACTACACATGGGATTACATCAGATCGGAAGACGTTCCGACTGGTGTCAAACCTATCAGTTCAAGATGGGTTTTCAAAACCAAACAACTTTCTGGCGGCGGAACTCGGTACAAAGCAAGGCTGGTCATTCGAGGCTACGAACAAACCGCGGGGTTGAACTTCGACGAAACTTTTGCACCTGTTGCAAAGCTTTCAAGCCTTCAAATGCTACTCACACTAGCTGCCATCCATGACTGGGAGATTGACCAGATGGATGTGGTTACCGCGTTCCTAAACCCAGAAGTTGATGGAGATGTTTATATGGCAATACCTGATGGTGTTGAAGCGCCAGTGGGCGGCCCCTGGGTTTGCAAACTGCGCAAATCCCTTTATGGACTCAAGCAGGCTCCCAGACTTTGGTATGAGCATATTGACAACTTTCTGAGATCATTAGGTTTACTACGATCCGAATACGACCCAAAAGTTTACATTTCGGCTGCCGGTCTGATACCACGCATCCTTCTTCTCTACGTCGACGACATACTGCTATTATCGGAATCCGTTGAACGAGTATCTGAGCTCAAGAAACTGCTCCATGCTAAGTACAAAATGACGGATCTGGGTCCCGTTCGCACGTTTCTTGGACTCGAGATAGAGCGCGACCGTGAGAACCGGATTTTATATCTTCACCAATCTGGATATATACGCAATCTTCTTGCAACCTATGGATTATCCGAATGCAATGGCCACTGGACTCCCCAGCCAACAAATAATCGACTCCGAAGACTTGATGATACCGGAAAACCTCTTGATGAAAACGGGAAGAAGAGGTACCAGTCTATCGTTGGCAGTTCGAATTGGCTCATGCTAGGCACACGGCCAGATATTGCCTTCACAGTTTCAATGCTAAGCAAGTTTCTCTCGGCACCCAGCTCTGAACATCTAGCTGCAGTCACTTACACACTGCGCTACCTACGAAATACTTCCGATCTTGCAATTCAGTACGGTACCAAACGACACACTGAACAGGCTACCGGTCGGCCTATAGGGTTTTCAGACTCCGACTTCGCTGGTGATTTAGACGACCGAAAGTCAACCTCCGGCTATGTCTTTACCCTTGGGAATGGTGCCATATCCTGGCGCGCACACAAACAACCACTCGTCGCATTCTCCACAGTGGAAGCTGAATATATTGGTGTATCGGATGCCGCGAAGGAGGCCATCTGGATCAGCTCATTTTTCACCCGTCTACTTCGGCTGGATGCCTATCCTCAGGAAATCTTTGTCGACAACCAAGGTGCTATTCAACTCGCAAAGAATCCGAAGTTCCATGAGCGAACCAAGCACATTGGGGTACGATGCCATTTTGTTCGAGATGCCTGCGAACGCAATGCTATTCGTACAACCTACCTCCCAACATCGGAAATGACGGCAGATATCATGACGAAGAGCCTTCCTCTGGAAATCCACTGGAGACATGTGATTGGGTTAGGTATGGTACGCTGGGCTCCAGGGGAAGTATACCGCAAACGTTTGGCGCTGGGATCCCACAATTAGGTGTTTTTTGTGTGGGCGTACTCTTTCTCCTATGGCGATGTTTTTTCCTACGGGTTTTTTTACATGCTACGAGTTTTAAGGAGGCGCTCGAGGATTATTTTTTGTTTTTCATCATCTGACTTCCGTTCAAGGGGAAGTGTTGGAATATGGCGCTCGACTTGACCGGAGCGTTCAACTTGGGACGACCGGAAGGTGGAACGTTCAGGTTGATCCACTCATAGATAGATATATAAAGACTGCCCTCAGTGGCATAGGAGGATAATTAAAAAAAGCAAGTAAAAAATATTCATTCAATTCTCTCATATACTTTTGACACGAACCATTGGCACACAAGTATACAAGCTTGACATACCTGCAACAATCTGGAAACATCGAACGTTCCCGGTCTCCCTTTTGCAATCTGCTGCACCAAATAAACTTCTAGGACAGATTATGCCACCACCGCTTCCCATTATAGTCGAAGGAGAAGAAGCATGGGAGATTGAGGAGATTCTTGACAGCAGGCGAATTCGAGGTGGACAACTTCAGTAACTAGTCAAATGGAAAGGATTCGATGTACCAACATGGGAACCGGAAGAGAATTTGGCAGAGGTGCATGCTGTTGGTGCCTAGCATGAGCACTACCCAGAAAGGCCACATCAGATCACTGTCGTAGGAACTCGAGCCCTAGAGGGGAGATACTGTAACGGCACACAGCCACCGTCACCACCAATCTCGAACGACTAGAGTCTGGAACGTTCTGGATGGCAAGGTGCAAGGAAGGTCTTGGGTTCTGAATTCTGGTTGCATGGCGTGAGGAGGTCTTGGGTTCTGGATTCTGGTTGTGCGGCGCAAGGAGGTCTTGGGTTCTGGGTTCTGGTTGTGTGGTACGAGGAGGGTTTGGGTTCTGGATTCTGGTTGCGCGGCGAGAGGAGATTTTGGGTTTCTGGCTGCGCAGTGGGGAAAGGTTATGCTGAGTCTGGCTGTATGGTGTGAAGAAGGATCTGGATGTGGAGGAGCGCACTCATTGTATATAAGGGTGCGCTGTTGTCTGTCTTGCATGTTTCTTCTTCACGCAACAACTTGTTTCCTCAGGAAAAAGTTGTTGCGTCTGGCGGATGGGAAAGATGGGAGCCCCATGGGGGTGGTATGGCGTGGAGGAGTGCATATAGTCTGTAGTACTGAAGCACAATGGGATTAACTGCCACTTGTTATCGTCAGCCATAGTCGGCCTTGACCACTAGCAAACTGTTTCGTCTCAACGCTATGTCCTTGCCTTGCCCGCTTCACGTCCCTGCCTTGCCGCTCCACGTCCCTGTCCTGCCTGTTCATATCTTCCCAAATCTTGTCCTAGTCCTTGTTCTTATCCGCCACGCCCCCTCCCTTGTTCTGATTTCCAGTTTTGCTACTTGGAGTTAATCGAGCCCGCCCATTACAATACCCGTGCGGCGGTACCAGTGACCAAAAGCAACTCATCAATACTTTGACGTTGGTTGTCGCTACACTGTACCAGATCCTCCTCACAAAGGGCAGCCAACATCTGCTCAATGGTTTTAATGTTCTGACTCCTCCTTTGTAGCTGCGATCATCCCATCCCTCTGGCAGCTTTTCAAGCACTCGACTGCCTCAAGTACATCGTCCCCTATACGGCAACAGCGATCTGCTCCTCGGAGATGCGGCATGCTGTGATGGGTGGGTATTATGGTATGTTAGGGGTGGTGGGAGATTTATTGTTGTCGAACTTGTGTCGACTCTCGTCACCACGCTTCAACTCGACGCTGCCGGAGGCTAAGAAAAAAAGGTTTTTGATATCTAGCACTATCCTGATATCTGCCGAAATTACTGGACTAACTATGTAGAACACTGCCTCAGAGACAGAAACCGAGGAAGTTGTGCCATGCGCTGTAGTAGTCTCTGGGCTTCTGTTAAAAGGATATCGATTCGGTGGTGAAGATCAATATCTCGTATATTGAACAAGTATATAGAACTGGAAGAGAAGTACGAGAAGAACAGCAGATATCCCTTCTTACTTCCCCGCTCTTGCGTAAACGTGTCCTCAACAAAACTGTAAAGCAGAAGCGCCAACCTAAAGACTGTCTCGGCGCGAGAAGCATTTCCAACAGCTTCGGACAAAGGACCCGTCGCGGTGCAGGTCACTCTTTTTCCCGGCACATAACAAGGTCCGTCAGTGCTCACCGTGCTCGTCTTAGTCCGTCGATACTCTCCATTCGCAGTCAGAAAGAGCGGACACTTACTCAACACTAGTATCTAAAGCCAAAATGAGTGGCCTCGGAACCATTGGGCTTCGTTGATGTGGTCTGGATTCTGTAGGATTAGGTTTGATGTATTCTGGATTCAGTTACTGGGTTTCGTTGATGTTCTGGATTCGGTTGGGAAAGGATGTTTTTCTTGCGGTTATCTAAACCGGCGCCACAGATATCGGAGGCGATGACGGGACATCATGGACAATGACGAGGCAGCGAAGCCGATGACGACGCTGCCGTCTAGGCCAGATGGCCAGTGTATGTAATACCTCTCTTTTCCGCTCCCATAGATCGATAGTCAGTCATTCATTCTTCTCTCTCTCCATCCCATTTCGTTCCCACCTTTCCGTCTCATCAGTAAGGAGCCCGGAAATCTAGGCGGGAGATAAAGTACGGAGTTAAGAGCTTGGGCTGCGGCCAAACCGGCGTGTGAGAGGCCAACCGTTGGCGGGGTAGGCAAACGTGGAGGGGGTACGCTGCGGCGATGAGGCCACCGGAAGCTGGTACGCCAAGGAAGCTATCTGTGAGACCGCTCGACGTGGGGCTACGTATATATGTAAGTATGTACCTAGTCTCCGAGCTGAGGGAATTACGTGGTCTGCCACCCAACTTACCGCAAGCACCGGCCAGGGCCAGTCAGCTCTGGGCTTCGTCGGACTCCGCTTTCACCGGTGTACGTGAGCGTATTCCTTGCCTTATCTTTCCCGTGGAGCAGTTGCCGCGCCGAATAGATAATGTATGAGCGGTCAACCGTCGAACGAGCCGCCGAAGTGATACGCGCAAAGCAATCGGGCAGCCGCCGGGCACGCGCTGAACGATCCGCGGGCGGCTCGAGCGATCCGTCGCGCAACCTGCCGGTGAGTGTCGGGCAACTCGCCGCCGAGCATGCAAATGATTCATCGAGGCAGCCGTCGCCGCGGAACCACGAACAATCCGTCAAGTGGAACGCAGCCGGGAAGCCGTGAGCGACCTGTCTCGCGGATCTCTGGGCAAGTCACCGGGTGCGCAAGCCGTCGGGCGACGCGAATACGAACCGAACCCCTCAAGATCGTTGGGCAGCGGGTCCCTTATCGGTGGGCGTTATTGAGTGGATGACTCATGTGGGGATATATTTTTTGTGTGGTATTTTGGACTGGCTTCCTACCTAAACTGGACGAAGAGCCGACCCACCGCTCAGTGCTGGAGGTGCTCGTGTAGGATGCGGACGCTCGATCATCTCTTCAAGGAGTTTCCCGAGCAGACGGCCCCACAGATGATCTTGCTGACTGAGGCGTGGAAAGAATCAGGAGGGGAAGAGGCGGTGCAAGACCCGGGACCTCATTGCCGACGGCAGTGTTGGCATTATGTCTATTGTTGTGCGGATGACTAGTGCCGGTGGCGGCCCACACATGCGTGTCAGTTTCTCCTCTTGTATCTCCCGCAGCAATAAACTGGTTCCCTTTATTCGCATCTCATATATGTGTCCCTGAGCATCCGTGAAGCCAGCTCGTAACACCCCTTTTACGAGGTGGGGGGAGGCGGTTCTATTCTGGTCGTCCCTAGGCCGCGGGGACGAAGGGAGGGGAGGAAAGAGAGGGGAAAAGGGAGGAGGTCCAGGCTGCTCTCCTCGCACTCACCAGAGCAGGACGAGATGTACCACTGACCTAAGGAAAGCTGGAGGAAAAAGGAAGAAAACCGAGGAAAGAGAGGTTGTATTATCTTCCCAACTATCGGCAGCAGAGCTAAAGAAAAAGGAAAAGAACTGCAACGACAGATGAGGGGGGGGGGGGCAGGACTCAGGAGAAGGACGGACGCTAGGACCGACGGCACCGCGCCAGTGGCTCCACATTGCCGGAAGAAAAAACTGAGTGCTAGTGGGTGCCCCGCAACACCCCTCCGGTCTCTCGAACGTTTTCCGTCCACTCCTTCTCGGCTTCCTACTCCACGCCGCAGGGCTCGCTCAGGAACCTCACTACTGTCGCCTGCGCCTCTTCCAGCTCCGCGGCCCCTTCCTCACCGATAGCCGCACATGTTGCCGTCAAATCCCCTCCCCGGGCCGCCCGCCGGACGATCTCGTTTGGCGCGATCGATAACAGCCCTATCGACACCACTCATCGCGGCACCCATGGTGGTGGGGGATCCTAATGTCCTTCCGTCTATCAGCTTGTAGAGGCTCGTCACTTGAGTCACCTCGTCGTCAGCGGTATTCTATGGCCGTGTATCCGACTGGATTGTGGGAAAATGACAAAAGGAGTGGTCACCCCTGAGCCACATCCGCCGTAGATGGTCTTGCGTAACATATGTAAGAGAGGAATCCCGCCCACTCACCGGCGCTAGAGACTCCCCCACCCCGGAAGAAGCGCGCGCTGCAGATGGCGAGCCTGCAACACTAGCGGCCAACGCATTGGCGCTCCTTTTGTCTGGTTTGTGACTTCCCGCATGCGAGCTATGGAGATCATGGCAATGTACATACGCACGACACCCCACTACCTAGTGACGGCTTGCGGACCGGAGCTAGACTGCTCGGTCAACGGGTGACTGCCGCAACCTATTCCCCATGCACTCTCTAGGCTTATTTGTCTCGCCATCCATGGCGTGTAGCTACGGTAATAGTATGAAAGGCTGTATGATATGTAGTACCTTAATGGGTTCGCTTCCTCCTCTGCACACTAAATATAGGTATGGGCTAAAAACTAGTTCCCGTTATCCGCATCTCATATATCCTCAGGCATCCATAAAGCCCGCTTACATCACTCTCTCCAGTCTGTCTGGCACTCATTCCACCCCCTCCTGGTTATCGGCCTCCGAGTCACGGAACTCTTCCCTAAACCCCACCGCCCCACCGCCCCCTCAATACGCATTACCCTCTTCAGTCTCTCCGGTCTGTTCCTCGAGAAGGGTGGCCGTGTAGGCCACTTCCAGTTCCTCACCGCGGACTGCCAGATCGATGGCATTCTTGGCGTACCTGAGAACGCCGTTGTCGAAGCCGTCCATCTCCGTATCCACGGTAGCCCGGAATTCCCGGGCCCTCGCGTCCGCCAGCTTGTGGGGGCTCCCCACCCGGCTCGTCTCGTCGCCGGCAGCGACTCCGACGCCCATCCGGCCTAGCCAGACGCGGGGGTGGGCGCCCAGAAGGCCCACTCCGAAGAGCTCGGGGTGTTGGGTTGAACCGACGACCTTCGGGCGCTGTGCGTCCGGAAGATCGGCGAGATGATCGAAGAGGGCGAACGCCAAACCTGCGCCAGTGGCCTGGACCATCCCCTTGCCGAATCCCTCAACGGCAATCAAGGACCGACGAGTGGCGAGGCGCAGGGCGACCGCGATCTGCAGGAGGTCTGTAATGAAGAGGCTTCCATACTATTCTAATTAGAGACTTCCAACACAGGGGGATTGGATAAAAATACCATAAAGGCACTCTCCTTCGTTTGGAGACACGTGATAATCTTATCCGTGATACCGATGACGGCACTCTCGGCGGGAACGAAACTACCGAGGTGCGCCATGTAGGTGATGAGCGCAACCTGCTTCACATAAACGGTTTTCCCGGAGTGGTCTGGTCCAGTCAGAAGAACAATGCTCGCAAACTTCTCCGATTGCCCGCCGGCTTCGCTGCCGGCCCCCACAGCATTGCTTCCGCCAGTGAGACGGCAACCGTTCGGAACAAATGTGTCGATGCACAGCTCTTGCAAGGGATTTCGTCCCCGCTTTATGTCAAGGATGTTTTTTTCGGTCATTTTCGGGCTGCTGTACCGGTTCTTGATGGCGCTTTCGGCAAAGGACATGAGACTGCTATTCGTCAATGCTGTCTGCACATCTGAGGGGGTTTGGGTGGCCATACCAATCAAGCTCGGCACACACTCTTGCACTTGCAATCAGCAAGTTTTCGTGCTTCAGAATGCGCACCCGGAGTTTGTGAATGATCTTGATTTCAAGGTCTAACATATCAGCGGCGTTTTGTATATGGATCCAAGGGCGGAAACAACATACCGACTATCCGGCGGTCGACATCCGCGCAATTCGAGGTAAACTCCTCCAAAGTGTGATGGCTATAATATATAGCCCCGTCTACACCACTGAACTTGCAACTGAATTCCGGATGCCGGAAAAACCTCTTGAGCTCAACCGGCACCGATAGCAAATAACCGTGAGAATGATGATGCACGACAGTTATTCTCTGTCGCATATCCATTGGGGTTCCCACGGAACCTGATAGGACACTGGCTATTAAAGGTAGAGTCTCTGGCAAAACAGCAGACTTTTTTTTCAGGGCGTCCAAATCGCAGTCGACGCCGAAATTCACAACCGCGCGGTGGTGGTGGTGGTGCTGGTGGTGCTGGTGGTGCTGGTGGTGCTGGTGGTGCTGGTGGTGCTGGTGGTGGTGGTGGTGGTGGTGGTGGTGGTGGTGGGGGGGAGGCAGTGGTGACCGGTCGGAGAGGGGCGCCGAGACACGGCCGGCAGTAGCAGACGCGTTGAAGTTGACAACTCTGGTGACTTCCTGGAGTAATCCTTGGAGGCTGGAGACATCGAAGGTTTCCACGATCTAGAGGCCTGTAAGGAAGTGACAATGGGGGTGTTTGACAACAGACGAACCTTGGTGAACATCGGAGATCTCTGCCATCCCCGCATATTCTGAACGATGAAGCCGATATTGATTGCTTCAGCCATAAACGCGTGCAGCGCGTATTCACTGGCTCTCCAGCCGCTGCCCTTACCCATCTTCAACCGCCTAAGGATCTTTGGGATATTTTCAACCCTCTCCAGACTCTTCCCAAGCTCTTTGAGGGCGTCGGAATTCTCATCATGCATGAGGACCGCCACGCCAGCCTGTCGTTCTTCGATCGTGTCGATAGACAGGGAGGGGCGGAGGAACCATTGCTTCAGCAACTTGTATCCCATAGGTGAGCGCGTGTGGTTGATAATTCCTACCAGCTTTTAGCGGCGATCGGCCCTCGTGACCTCGTCTGGCCCGGGACCACATACCGAACAATGAAAGTGGCTCTCTCCGGTCTCCCTTGCCCTGCATGGGCATGTTTGGGTGGGACTCATTCTCGAATATCTGCAGACTGCGTATCGTATCCGAGTTCACAAACCTGTAAACATTGTGAATAAAGCTCCCCGACTCACTCTAGGACCCACATTGAGACCTACATTACATCCTTCAACGAGATCATCTCGATGCACTGAAACTGCACTCCTTCTTTGGAGCCGCCCTCTTTATAGATCTTCCTCTCCTGCAAATAGGCCACGATGGCACCGGCGCACCCAACACTGACCTTACAGTTCATATCGGTCCAAGACGCTATCTTCAGTAGCTTCTCCCCAGACACTCCCTGCGAAGAAACAACTTGCAGGTCTGCGGGAGCTATTATCTCGGGCCCACCCTCCTCGCCGAAGCGTAGAGCAATCAACTTTCTTCTTCCATGATCGTAGGTGAACTGACTACCTACACGCATGAGTTTCTGGTACGGCCTATCTCCTTCGTCATCTTCATAAGTGGCGCTCTCAATGTTGTCCATTTGGGATGACACGATGAGAATAGTGGGGCCGACTTGGAATCTCACTTTCACCGACATCGCCGTCATCAGCGGTCACCGTTACTCTGCGCGACATCCGGAGGAAGAAACTCACAAGCATCAAAGTAATCCGTGGTTGACAGTTCGGTTGACTGTTCCACATCATCAAAGAAGCACAACTTCGACTCGGCGGCCGCGTAGTATGCGCACCCCATTTTCCATCCACGCCGATCGACTGCCATGATGATCTCGTCGGAGTCGGCATCCTCGCCCTGAATAGTAGCGGCAAGAGTGTTGGTGTGGCGACTCGGCAGCTCCATGTCAGTTGGGTCGCTGGCACCGTAGCGCGGCCTTACTCTGCTGCTAGGTGCATTACTCGCTTCCGGGAGGGGCGAGCGCGAGCGGGATCGGCCACTGCGGTGGGGATGTTCACGGCGGAGCATTGTGATGTGTTTGCGGTGTGGGAATGTTTTTGGAGAATGACTAGAGTTGCGAGTAGGGCCTGGATGAGAGCTTGGTGAAATGGTATGCTATGTAGTGGGGTATGTTGAGTTGGAGAGAGAAGAAGCAGAGTCCGGATGAGAACTTGGTGGAGGGGTTACACAACGCCAGCCTGTATGATCCCGAAACGGATCGGATGGCAGGCACGGCAGGGTGTTTTTCCTCTGGTGACTCTGAGGCAAACAGCGGGGAATACCGCTATGTGTCTGGTGTGATGTATTTCGAAGTCATAACATGTGACTTCTAGGTGACTAAACGCTGAGTCTCAACGTATGTTCCGGCCGAATAGCTACGCCCAGCTACCGCAATGACAGCTGCAAACCGCTGGTAACAGCGAGGTTAGCGCATGGTGCTGTGTAGTGACGGTCTGCAGTAAGTCGGCGACCTTATAGCATCAGCCAACATAGCCGTGAGCTGGCCTGAGTAACCTTGAGAGATTCAGTAGCTTACAGAGTCACCAAACGCGTGAGTTACCCAGCAGGGGGAAAGATATGTGTAGCTAGATCCTCAGTACCCCTACAAGATATACAAGGTTGAAGTTCGTGGGAATGACAGAATTGAGCAGCATCGTGAAAAAACGCCCCACAAAGATTAAGTCAGCAGGAACTTCGGAGTCGATTTCATAATGCCAACCACACTTGACACAATTGTATCGAAATTCGTAGCTCTCATTCTTGCGCCGTCGCTTCAAGAATCTACTGACAATGCCGCAGAGGAGACGACGACAACATCGAGCCGGTTTCCCATCCACATCTATCGCCCTGTAAGCCCAAATCGAGGCCCGCCTCAAGGAGACAGGCGACCGCACCCCCTTGCGCAAGATTCCGCCTCCGGCTACAAATCCCGCCGACAAGAAACGAGTGTTTACGGCTGCTCTCCGCAGTCTTGGCGGGCGTGCGGTCACCACTGGGGACCTTTCAGCGGCCGCATTAACGGGGGGCTCGGTTGACTCTACAGACGCAGGCCCAGAGCCCGCAGGCAAGGGAAAATTCCGTGTTGTTTTAGAGGAAGTAAGAGGTTGGATGGAGTACATGGCAGTATGTGGTTGCAGAGTTGTTAGTATCAAAGATACTGAAGACGATGGTGGTGCGGAATTCTGTTGGAGAGATGAGGCCTGAGGCCGCATGTACCAGACAATATCACGGGTATTTTTGTGCTGGTGAATCTGATATTGACAAAGCGCCAAGCGCGCTGCTAACGCGTCAAGACTGCCAAGAGCGCCAAGCGGGCGCTAACCACCGTCAAAAGAGGACTCTTATCCGAGATAATATGGTATAGAGTGCATGAATGGTAGTCGAACCCGTATGGTAGTGGAGCCTCCAGACGCTAGTAGCATGAGTAGTTGCCTTTTTCTTCTTTTTTCTCTTTTTTTCGTGGATTTTTTTGTCAGGGGAGCTTCAGGTCAGTAGATATTGGGACTGCCAGTAGTTATGATCCATCCCTGCAGTGGTGAGAGCCCGGCGACGAGAGTGTTCAGCAAATGGCGAATATTAACGAGGTTTTACGGGCTGCAAGCGATGACGGGATTTTACGCGGGTTGTCAGCGAGGAGATTGCTGGCGACGACGAGATTATTACTGGCGGGCTGCCTGTGGAGATCAGGTTACAGATTCCTGTCGACAGTGGGTTTTTGCCGGGCCAAGTGCAGATTGCCAACAACGATACGGTTGCGAACCCACAGGTCAACGGTAGAAATATACCCGAATTCGTTCAATTTCAAGATGGTTTAGCGATGTACCGAACGGCCTCGTAACCTCGAGGCTCGAGGGAGCATGCCGCTCTCGCTGCTGTGATGAAGCGGTCAACATATCATCGCTCTCTAGGAAGACGATCAGCGGCGGACTATGGGAATTCGCGCCGGCTGCTACCCTCGAGGCGGAGGAGAAAGCTTTTTTTTGGCACCGCGATATTCTACAGAAGGCCGGATTTCCACAGACGGTGCAAGTGTTAGCGATTTGGCCCAAACACTCCTCGGAGTGATCCAACAGCAACTGTCAGCCCTCGATAGATAGACAGAAACTTCTACAAAAAAAATCCGGAGGTGAAAGCGAGATGGAGTCATGACGCTGGAGGGGTTGAATGACCTTGTGTTGGGGGAGGACACAAGATCAGAAGTTTTACTTGATTTTTAGAAGCCTATATTATTTGGTTCATGAGCACTCAATGCCTCAACGCCTAGAAATCGTGAATCGAGCGCAATGTATGAAATATGCTGGAGTTATGGGGCATCGATGATGGGGTTAGGATGTAGGTACATATCTACAAATGAGCGCGTAATCATATCTAGCTTGTTAGTGTTTGGGGGGTTCGACTGCCACATTTTTTTTTGTTTATTCATACTCGCATGCGACCTATATAGATATGGCGGTGTACATTTTCCCCAGTTTTCCTGTCTGAAGTCCGCGCGGTGGCGGCACGTTGCAAGCTCCCCTTCGCCCTCTGCCCCGGCCTGTCCCAAGAAGATAAGGTGCGCACCAAGGAAACCACAAAGGAAAGTAACAAGGAGAAGCGACCATCCTTTACTCCTCACCTGCCGATGCCGTGAAGGAAGGCGTGGACAGGAACAGCGGCAGTTCCTCCCCGGCACCCGATCCCCCCGAGTCCCGCAGCACCCAGCTCATCCGCTTCGGCCTCCTGCTCCTCCTCCCGCTCCCGGAGCTCCCACTCTGACGCCTGACTCCCGGCGTACGGGGTGAAATGGCTGAAATACTCCGATCGAACAGAAGTGCGGACGATGCTCCTCCTACGATCCCTCGCCAAACTCAAGCGGGAGATCTCGGAGAAGAAGTGGGCGGAGGCGCGTCAATGGGCTGGAGGCCGGGCCTCCAAGACATAGTACCGGATGTCGAAAAGCCAGAGGCCGGACGGCACGGTAGCTGGGAGCGCCAAGAGGATAGCCTCGCGGTTCTACCAGATCAGAACGGGGCACTGCCTGACCGGGCAGTACCTAAATTGGACGAAGAATCGGCCAACCCGCGATGTTTGGTGGTGCCGGTACCCGAACCAGACTCGGGAGCACCTCTTCAATGTGTGCCCGGAGTGGAAGGCCTAGCAGAAGAACTTGTGGGCGGAGGCGCGGAAGGAGACTGGGAGGTGGAAGGACTGGTGGAAGATCTCGGACCTCCAAGCGGATGAGAGGTGCAGCCGGGCGGTGCTGGACTTCCTTACTTCTACGGATGTGGGAAGGAGAGTACCGGCCGAGGAGGAGGACACAGTGAGCGAGGTGTCTGAGGCGGAGGTGCCGGAGTGGGAGGAGGGGCAGGTGCGGGGGCGGGGGCGGAGGAGCCGGGCGCCGGGGGGAGTTCACCATTATTCCTGCTCACGCCTGACTTCATGGCGTCCGCGGAAGAGTAGTAGCTAGAGGGGGGCGGTCACTTCTTCCTTTGTTTCCCTTTCTTTTGTCCTTTGTTTTGTGGTTTTCTTAGTGCGCTCCTACGTTTTGGGACAGGCCTGGGCGGAGGGCAAAGGGGAGTTTGCAATGTGCCGTCACCGCGCGGACCACGGACAGGAAATGGGCTGCACATAATCTCGCCATGATCTAGATAGGTCGCATACGAGTAATGATTGAACAAAAAAATAGATATCTATTCATACTTTTCACTTCTCCAGCCTTTCTTCTTCAAGACAATACAATATACACAAGACTTCTTCGTTCCATCAAAACCTCCACAATAATCTTGACAGGTTATGAGCCCGGTTCAGCACTACGTATATTACTATCGCCTATATCTCCGTTTAATCCATCAATAATCGTCCTCACTTTCGGTCGAAAAAACTTCATTCTCGTTATCGCCGATTTACCTACCCCGCATTTCACATCTACCCGCATTTTCGCATTTCGCAACGTCACCAAGAATGTCTTCCAACAGCGACCAGTCGTCGAAGACCTACTATACGTCGAAGTATGGAACCATCAGGAAGCTACATGACACCAACTACATCGAATGTAAGGGCAACATTTCCGCGATCCTCAGCGTCATTTGGTGCGCACCACACGTTCTCGGGACAGGCCTGGGAGGGCAAAAGGGGTGCTTGCAACGAGCCGCCACTGCGCGGACAGCGGACAGGAAACGGACTGTACATATCCTCGCCATGATCTAGATAGGTCGCATGCGAGTAATGAATAAATAAATAAAAAAAGATCCCCAGCGTCATGAATGCCCTCCTGGTCGTACAAGGCGAAGAACCCGAACCGCCTGCCAGCAATACAGCAACTGGTAGAACCATCATCACCGATTACGCGAAGCGCCGAGCACTTGCCACCACTGCGATCAGATTCTGTGTACGCAAGCGGTTGCCATCTGCGTTCGCAGCGGAACCGGTCCGGCTGCCGTGTGGGGTATCTTGCAAAGAAAATTGACGCTACCTCATCGTTCCTCGGTCATGTCGCAATCGCTACGAAGATTAACGCGCTCACCCTGAAAAGGACGAAGCAATGAGCATTCACATCGCACGACTTCAAGCCTGTCATGCCGAACTTCAAGGTACCTACCTAGCAGGAGATATCCGAATAAAACCTCCTAGGGCACATATACCCGACTTGCCCACCGGAGTTGGGGCCGATCGTTGCGGTCCTCGGATGGGCGCCCGAAGCGGCGATTGAAGCCCTCGAAGCGGGACCTAAGGGAGCCGAAGAGGAGCTTAAGGCAGAAGAAAGGAGCGATGCAGTTGTCGACCCAAACCCGCTACAGACCTATATGCACAGGGTCGCGGAGGTCGTGGAGGATATAGAAGACGTGGTGAGCGAGGCGGAAGAGGAGGGTGTGGTGGCAAAGGTGGACGAGGAGGGAAGGGAACGAAGAATCGAAACTGCACATACCGCAGAATGGACAACCATACCACCCAAGACTGCTGGAAGCGTCAAAGGGATCATCCAGCAACAACATCAGAGATCACATAAACGTGCTCGATATGCCGGGCGATGGCAATGAACTTTGAAGTAATCTGCTATCATTGCGGACAATCCAGGCAAGTCCCACTCGGACAAACCGGACAAGTCGCACCCGCACAAACTAATAAAATGGTTATGGCCGTCCGTACAATCTTGAGATGAAGCTTGAGAGAGATAGAGAGTTTTAGGAACGACGAAGTAGATCACGAGCAACAGAGAGAAGATTGTAGAGAGAGAGTTGATCACGAGCGAGAAAGGATCGATGAGAAAGACGTGACAACTTCTTATTATTATTGAGTGTATTGAAGAAGAGAGAAGAAGAAGAGAAAGAGAAAAGACAAGACAGAGTATCTCGCTACTTCCACGCTAGTCCCTATTGAATCGCTTACCCCGCTCGCTCCGCCGGCGCCCGCTCAACTCTAGCCAGTGCAGCACCGTACGCTATGCGGCGAGAAGCGCTTCCAACACAAACCGGTCAAGTCGTGCCCGGACATGCCGTACAGCCAACCGCTGAGAGGGGCGGATTATCAGACGCCTGACGAGGTAGTCACCGATCCTGAACCGAGTCGTACTGTAGTCGTACGCCGTACAAATGTACGTAAAGGTCACAAACCGTCAATCGTATTACAGATTTACGCACCGGTCAACGCCCCAATCAAGAAAGACGTGTTGCGAGGAGCTAGCACCCCACGGAGCTTCATGCCTTTGGTGGCGGGTGTGCCGCTCTCAAATCCACGGTCTATTTTGCCAGTTTGGGGTCCACCAGACATGGCGGTCTCGGATACACCGGACACGGGTCCACTGGACACAGAGCAGGATCGTGAGGCACTTAGCAGCCCTCTATGCAAGCATTAGAAGGCTGCCATGCAAGAAGGATATGTGTCTCTTATGGAGATCAAATGCCTTTACACTCGTCAACCATACCGAAAGCAAGCCGATTGGCTGCAAATGGGGTTGTAAGACGAAGCATTATCCCGATGGGGTGCTCAGATACAAGGCCAGACTCGTTGTCAAAGGGTACGAACGAGTGAAATGCATCGGCTTTGACGAAACCTATGCACCGGTTGGAAGCTTACGACCCTACGCTACCTGTCGAGCTTTATGGCACGAAATACATGGAATGGCGATCATCTCGATGTTGTCACTGAATTCCTCAATCCCGAAATCGGCAAGGTCGTCTATGCGGGGCTACCTGAAGGCATTGATGGTTGTCCGAATTGCCGAGGACTGGTTCCTGCTTTGGATAAGGCGCTGTATGGGTTCATGCAGGCACCAAGGCTCTGGCATCAGTCGATCGATGGATTCCTTCTTTCCATTGGCTTTCTCAAATTATCTGTGGACCACAATCTCTACATTGACACCCGGGGCATAATGCTCCCTCTCTATGTGGACGATATTCAACTCCTGTATGCCGAATCCGAGAAGACCAGGGCCATAGACGTCAAGAAGTCCATGTTGCGCCGGTATAAGATGAAGAACCTCGGACCAGTTAAGCAATTCCTAGGACTCGAGATTAATCGTCTACCTGACGGCTCCATCACACTTGGTCAGCAGTCGTAAATCAATTCGATCTTACATCGATATGGGATGGAAAACGCGAATACCGTCAATATACCAATAGATCACAAGACCAGACTGGATCACGTGTCGAATAACGCTGATGCTGAACCCGATCAAGTGCTCTACCAGTCTATTGTCGGAAGCCTCATGCACGCCGCACAAGTAACTCGGCCCGATATCGCATCCCCTGTTGCCGCGCTCAGCAGATATCTCCTCAAGCCGTAAAAGACGCATATGACGGCCACCAAACGAGTCCTTCGATATCTCAAGAATACCGTAGACGCTGGGCTGATCTTTCCTAGTCCTGGAGGGAGTTCGGAAGGGCTAGTTGGCTATACGGACTCGGGCTGGGCAGGCGACAAGCACGATCGGAAGTCTCAAGGTGGTTATGTTTTCAAAATTGCCGGAGCACCAATTCGTGGATATCGAAGCAGCAGACCGTCGTTGCAAGATAGACTACCGAAGCCGAATATCTAGCTTGGCCGGAAGCAACTCGAGAAGCTCAAGGACTCGTATACTTACACCGAGACGTTACCGGCGGAACCGTGTTCCCACTCATCCGCTGCGGCTCAAGCAGCGCGCTGAGCACCATAGGTTCCACAGTCCACGAGTGACAAAGCCAAGCATATCGATGTGCCTTTCCACAATTCTCGACATCTTGACGCTGCCGGTGTTGTCAAATTCACTGAGATTGATACACTCGAAACCTCGCAGACGTTATGACCAGGCACTTCCGCCGGAGAAGCACCAATATCTTACTCACGGCATTGGTTTGCACTCACTTCGCCGATAAATGGCTATTGCGCCCACCTCGATAACGATAAAAGTTCTTACGGCATCGGCCCCCGCCGACCACATTCACCCTAATAAGCGGTTCCGACATTAATGCCCAGATAAAAGGTTTTTATTGGATTTTCTGAATTGACGTTTACTGCTACATTTCTTCCTTATCGTTTTCCCGTTGTACGGCACTCCTTTTCCTACTGCGGATTTCTCCCACCGGGTTTACCGCAGAGGTTTTAATGAGGCCATTGGGACTTTATGTTTTTCGTTTTCATCCTTTGTGGCGTTCCATTATGTCGTTCGGTCTTGCATGCTGCTACGGAGCGCAGCAAGAGGGGAAGTGTTGCACTATCTCACTCGTTCTGCTTTGTCCACATTGCTTTGTCATGTGTAGAATCACGTCATCTACGTGTATTCATACTTTTCACCCTCCCAGCCGGCCTTTCTCTCCAAGACACACATGACTTCCTCGTTCTATCAAAACCTCCACCATAACCTTGACATATTGGGCTGAAGTCACGAAAAAAAGGGGGGTATCGTGTTAAGCCGTAGATAAAAATTGATTTACTTGCCGTCTTTCCGATGTCGGCCAATGTCGGGCGACCAAGAATGGCAAGGTCGGGATGGGTCTACTTATATTCAGATCGAGCGAACATTGGTGGTGTCTAAGTCTCGGCAGACAGTCTGCAGACGTGTCCGGTTTATGTAGAACAACGGATCCACTCCTCCTCGACCACCTAGTGGAAGGCAGTACGACACAGCTCATCAACCCTACGATCCGCTGTTTCTCGGACTTCCTACGTTGATAGTGGCAGCGGGAAGCCGGCTGTTGGTGAGAACCACATGGCCCTGGTTGGAGGTCTTGCCGATTCCGAGTGGCTCAAGATGATCCCACAATGGTACATAGTCAAGGCTGACGATGGTGACCTGTTGAAGCCCAAGACATAGGGAGAGGCTGGGAGTTTCTGGAGGGGCATGATGGGCTGTCGTGGTGATGGTTGTTGTGGTTGAGTTCGTTGAGATTGCGTTAGGTGTACCGGTCAGGTAGACTGCCAGTGGTCATGGGAGCACTCAATTAACAGCGGACAGACTCTAAAGTGCTGCGTACTTCTGTAGTGCAACTGAAACACATTCCAAAGACTGGCCACAAGTTTTGACACAACCGCTTGGCAAGATGAAACGAAACTTACACGCGACCCTTCTGGACGGTGCTGTGCATGTCGAGTGTGAGCTCACAGGTAACTATCATAAAATGCCCGCAGCCAAATGCCTCACCTACCTCATCACCGCTAGCCCCTACGACCCCAGCAAGAGATCAACTTCAAATGCCGCCTTACATTCCCTGCTCCTGCGGAGATCCCCACTGCGATGGTCGTGGTCCGTACTGCTACCGGCCCTACCATCATTTGCAGCCAGTGCCAGGTGCCGAGTTGGTGGCAATTCCAACGCCCTTTTACGTTCCCGTTCGAGATCCTGTGCGGGCTACTCCGTTGGCAGGGTCGGCTAACGATGGCCCGTCGGCGGGGTATCCACCGCGGAGGGATGTTCCACGCTATGTAAGGTCAGGAGCCACGACTCCCGACGAGGAGGAAATGGCAATCCAGCAGGCACTGCTGGAATCCACTGGTTATGTTCAACATCTGCATTCCGGATCGGCGTACTCGTCGCCCGGGACACCCACGAACAGGCGTAGCCCTCCGCTTGTTGGCGACGACGACGACTTCGAGGAGCAATTACAAAGGGCGCTCGCCGAGTCCCAGAGGGAAGCCACGCGCGCGGGTGGCCGACCACCCTTGGGAGGCCGACACCACCAGCAAGGCCGGCCTTCCGAAGACTACGACGAGCAGCTTCGCCGTGCCCTCGAGGAGTCAGCACGGGATTCGGCTCCGCCACCGCAGATCCACCGTAGCCAGCCCGCCACCGTGCGAGCCCCCGCAGAGCAGCCAGGCAGTCGCCGAGTTGGTGGCGGACCGCACAAGACGTGTTCAATTTGCATCGAGGAGTTCCCGGCTTCCGAATGCGCTCGACTGTTACCTTGCCAGCACGACGAGTTCTGCGTTGACTGCGTCGTGGGGTTGTGCAAGAGCGGCAGCGGTCTTATGTGTCCACTCTGCAGGGCCCCTTTCAGTCAGTACCAGGCTGGAAGGGAGGTCGTGGAGGCAAATGTCTGGCTAGCATAGCCTTTATGGTACGGCATGTGATTTGGCTGCCGCGTGGGTGGCTACCTATTTGCTATCGAGGCGGTGGGTGAATTTCTGGTTTGATGCGGGCGGACTGCTTATTTTTGCGGCTTTTTGCGACGATGACCAATATTTTTGGTGTTGTTCCGATGATCTAAAGAATTGTGTTTATCCTAATAACCCAAGTGTGGGGGTTGGGGGAGTGATACATCGCGACCAGGTGTCAAGACGGTACATTCTCAGCAATACAGCAGCAAGAAGAGAGAATAAGACAATTAATATGTACAGGAGATTCCCAGCCGTATAAAGGCAGAGTAAGAAGGACCGCTTTCGGTTGTTCACTATCAATTGCCAGAGTTTCGTCACCGTAGGTTGCATATCAAGATGTATAAATATAGCGTACTCTAGATTACTAAGGTAGTGGCGTTGCCACACTATGTCATAACGTACTGTAGGGGTTACCCGGCTACTACCCATTAGTCGGACACTATCAGAAATGAGAAAAAACGACGATACTCAACAACCATAGATCGGAGAGACACAAAATTTTGCAGACCGCATGTTT
>Ga0307508_10000856_pt1 | contig 35350 bp, 31 predicted proteins | sample 9_EM_MG_FD_203089 | JGI IMG/M metagenome (GOLD analysis project Ga0307508, IMG submission 203089) | Populus trichocarpa ectomycorrhiza microbial communities from riparian zone in the Pacific Northwest, United States - 9_EM | ecosystem: Host-associated > Plants > Roots > Unclassified | place...
CACGAAGCGATCAAGACCACGGTCCCGAAGGCCAAGGAACTGCGCCGCGTCGTCGAGCCGCTCATCACGCTCGCCAAGGAAGCCACGCTGGCGAACCGCCGCCTCGCGTTCAACCGCCTGCGCGACCGCGACATCGTCACCAAGCTGTTCAACGAACTGGGTCCGCGCTACAAGGCGCGCCCGGGCGGCTACACGCGCATCCTGAAGATGGGCTTCCGCGTCGGCGACAACGCGCCGATGGCCTTCGTCGAACTGGTGGATCGTCCGGAGCCCGCGGCAACCGAAGCCAAGGCCGACGAGTAATCCGTCGCGACATTGCACCCCAAGGGCCGGCTTTTGCTGGCCCTTTCCATTGAGGGATGCGGCAAACTCCGCGCACCGTCAAGGTCATCCCGTCAGCGCTAACCTTCAAACCATGCGCATCCACTCCCTGTTCACGCTCTGGTTGCGGCTCCTCGCCGTGGCGCTGGTGTTCTCCGGCTCGATGCCGGCGGCGCGCGCTGCCGACGAATTCCTTGATCCCGAGGTCGCATTCAAGCTCAGTGCCCGTACCGTCGACGATCGCATCGTCGAGGTCACCGTCACCGCGGTCCCGGGCTACTACCTGTACCGCGAGCAGTTCAAGTTCGACGCGCCCGGCGCGACCCTCGGCGCCCCGGTGATGCCGGAGGGCAAGACCAAGTTCGACGAGACCTTCCAGAAGAACGTCGAGACCTACCGCGACGTGGTTCGCATCACGATCCCGGTGCAGCAGGCTCCGGCCCGGTTCCGGCTGCTGGTGACCAACCAGGGCTGCGCCGACAAGGGCTTGTGCTATCCGCCGATGCAGCGCGGCATCGAGGTCGGGCTGAAAGGCTTCGGCGGCGATGGCAGCGCCCGTGCACTGACCGTCGATGAGACGCTGCAAACGACCTCGTCGTCCACCGCGCAGACGGCGGACTCGCGCGCCGGTGCTCCCACACCTTCCGCGGCCGGCAACGACAAGCTCGACAGCGCGCTGCGCGACGGCAAGTTCTGGCCGGTTGTCGGCGTGTTCCTGATTGCCGGTGTGCTGCTCTCGCTCACGCCCTGCGTGCTGCCGATGTTGCCCATCCTGTCGTCGATCATCGTTGGCGAGGGTTCGAGGGTGTCGCGCTGGCGCGGTTTCGCGCTGGCGGTGAGCTATTCGCTCGGCATGGCGCTGGTCTATACCGCGCTCGGCGTCGCCGCCGGGCTGGCCGGCGCCGGGTTGGCGGCTGCGCTGCAGAACCCGTGGGTGCTCGGTGCGTTCGCACTCGGCCTGGTGGCATTGGCGCTGTCGATGTTCGGCGTCTACGAGCTGCAGCTACCGGCCGGATTCACCGGACGGATGACGGGCGTGTCGCAGCGCTTGCCGGCCGGGCGCTTCGTTCCGGTGTTCGTGATGGGGGGCTTGTCGGCGCTGATCGTCAGCCCGTGCGTGGCCGCGCCGCTCGCCGGCGCACTTGTCTACCTGAGCCAGACCGGCGATGTGCTGCTCGGCGGGTCGGCACTGTTCTCGCTGGCGGCCGGAATGAGCGTGCCGCTGTTGCTGGTGGGCGCGTCGGCCGGAGCGCTGCTGCCGCGCACCGGTGCGTGGATGAACGAGGTCAAGCGCCTGTTCGGCATGCTGCTGCTGGGCGTCGCCCTCTGGACAGTGCAATCGGTGCTGCCGGCCGCGCTGACGCTGGCGCTGTGGGGCGCGCTGCTGATCAGCGTCGCGGTGTCGCTGGTGTCGCAGACCCATGGGCATCAGCATGGCGGCTGGTCGCGCAGTCTGTGGCGCCGCTGCGCTGCGGCCGTGATCGGCGTGATCGGCATGCTGCAACTGGCCGGTGCGGTGTCCGGGGGCAGCGACCCGCTGCAGCCGCTCAGCCACCTCTCACGGCGTGCCGAGCCGGGGGGGGCGGCGGCGCCGCTGTTCACCACCTTGCGCAACGTCGCCGAGCTCGACAACGCGCTGCGCACTGCCGGCCGGCCCGTTATGCTCGATTTCTACGCGGACTGGTGTGTCTCGTGCAAGGAAATGGAGCGCTTCACGTTCAGCGATCCCGCGGTCCAGCGCAAGCTGGCCGGCGCGATGCTGCTCAAGGCCGACGTCACCGCCAACAACGCGCAAGACCGCGAGCTGCTCAAGCGCTTCGGCCTGTTCGGGCCGCCGGGCACGATCTTTTTCGATGCGTCCGGCCGCGAAGTGGCGGGCGCGCGCATCGTCGGTTTCCAGAACAGCGCACAGTTCCTGAAGACATTGCAGTCCGCCGGACTCTGACATCCGGTTCGCTTGTGCTATAGTCGCAGGCTCAGTCGCGAGGTGGAGCAGTCTGGTAGCTCGTTGGGCTCATAACCCAAAGGTCGCAGGTTCAAATCCTGCCCTCGCAACCAAAATTATCGAACAAAAACAATAACTTAGAGTAGTTGAGCGCCGACCGCAAGGTCGGCGTTTTGCTTTGTGGCCCATCTGTGGCCCAAGCTTGGCCCATCTGTGGCCCGTCACGTTTTCGCCCGGGTCCGAAATGACCGTTGGGTCCGTGGCCCACGTCATCGACCATTGGTCTGAAATCACGACCATTGGGCCAATACTCCTATGGTCGGCGGGTCGCCTCGACCGTCGGGTCGCAAGACGACTGAGCGGCAACTGTGCAGCGGTTGCGGGCGGTCGATCCGAGCCGTCATGCGACAGCTACCTGGCATCTACTTGACCTTCGAGGATGTCTCCGACCACGGAGGCACCGGCGGCTTTCAAGGCACAGCAGTCGCCGACACTGCCAACGCATGCCGGCCAGACGATTGACCCGCTTGGACGACCGCTGTTCTCCGAGCTCAACAGGTGCTGTCGACCCTGAGGCGAAGTTCAATGCGTCGAGCAGCCAGCCCGCAAGCGGTCACTCAGGACTTGAGTCCCTTCAGCGGCTGGGCGCGTGCCGCGACGCCTGAACGGCTGTGGCTGCGGCGTGAATCCAGGGCCACCTGGCGGAAACCGCGTGGCGTCGTGCCGTACCGAGTGCGGAACGAGCGGCTGAAGTGTGCAGCGTCGTTGAAGCCCCAGCGAAAGCAGATCTCCGAGATCGACAGCGCCTCGTGTACCCGACTCGACAGGTCGGCGCGACAACGTTCGAGTCGGCGTTGTCGCAAGTACTGGCTGAAACTGAAGCCAGCCTCGCCGAACAGCTTCTGGATGTAGCGCGACGACGCGTGCTGCTCGCTGGCGAAGCTCTGCAGCGAGAGTTCGCAGTCGCCGAGCTTGGCCTCGATGGCCTGGCAGATGCGATGAAACAGCACGGCGCGGGCACTGCCGAGGCTGCGGATCGCCGCACCTTCCCAGAGGCTCGCGATGACGAACTCGGACAGCGCGATCTCGATCGGCCGCAACTGTTCGGCATCGAGGTCTTCGAGATTCTCCGCAATGCTGGCAAGCATGCCCGCGAAGATGCGATTCACGCCGCGGCTGCCCGACAGCGCGCCGACCTGCAGCGACCGCAGGTCGAACAAGCGCGGATGCAGCAGATGCCGCGGCATCTTCACGTAGAGCAAGCGGAAGTCGTGCGGCAGTATCAGCGTGCAATCGAGGCCGGTCGGCCCGTACAGCAGATCGCCTGCGGCCAGCTCGACGCCGTTGCCATGCGCATCGAGCACGAACGTGCCCTCGATCAGCAAGGCCAGCCACAGCGACTCTGGCTGGTCGACGCAGCGGCCGGAGATCGTCTGCGGCGACGCCGAGAGCCGCGAGAACTCGATGCCCAGCGGCGACACGACGGTGGAGACATCGCCGTGAAAACCGGTGTCGTCCTGCGGCGTCGCGGTGGGCAGCGTGATCTGATTCAGTGCCGCGCACCAGCCGCGCTCAGCCTCCGCACCGGGATGAGGTTCGGTCGAATAACGCCAGGCCCTGATGGCTTCGACTTGCATGTTGGTGAGCAATACGCAAGACATGTGCCACCAAACCTTCAGGGGCTGTCGTCGCTGCCGCTGTCGGGGAACAGGCCGCGGCCGACACGCACGTGCACGCCCTGCCGGCCGTCCACGACCTGCGTCACCGCGAAATCGGCGGCCACGCTCATCAGCGAATAGCCGTCGTTGCGGCTCAGCCCCTGGTGTTCGTGCAGCAGCGTCAGCATGTCGAGCGAGGCGCGCCGCATCGCGACGTTGAGATCCTCGTCGAAGCCGTGCACGATCCAGCTGTCCGGCGTCTGCAGCAGCGGCGACGGGAAGTGGAAGTCGCGCCGCACGATGACCTGGAACAGCACGTTCAGCGAGGCCTCGATTGCCGTCCCGCTGAGCTCGCCGTCGCCCTGCGAGATGTGCGGGTCGCCGATCGAGAACAGCGCGCCGTCGACCGCGACCGGGTAGTACATCGTCGCACCCGCGCCGATGCGCCAGTTGTCGATGTTGCCGCCGTGCGCGCCGGGTGGGATGGTGCTGACGCGGCCGCGCACATCGGGCGCGACGCCGGCCGTGCCCAGGTGCGGGCGTACGGGGATGCGCACGCCGGCGAGCGCCGGCTGGCGGTCGCAGACCGGGCAGTGCGTGATCGTGCCCGGGGTCATGTACTTGCCCGGAAAGTCGTAGGCGTAGAGCGCTTGTGCATTCTGGGTCGCGGCGTCCAGGCGGTAGATCGTGACGCGCTCCTTTTCCTCGAACTCCTTGTACAAGTAGCCCCAGTTGGCCGCCAGGTTCGAGCCGTAGCGGCAGCGCGGCTGCATCTGCAGGTAGCGGACTTCGAGCATGTCGCCCGGCCGCGCGCCTTCGACCCAGATCGGCCCCGTCATGATGTGAACGCCGGGGTTGCGATCGGCTTCGGGGATCTCGCGGAACAGCGTCGAGATCGTCTCGTCCATCATCAGCTCGGGTGCGTCGCCGGCGTGGTGCGTGATGGCTTCGGCCTGGATCAGGTCGCCGCTGCGCACCTTGAGCGCCGGTGCCAAGGAGGCATCGAAATAGCCCCAGTGAACGTTCTTCGGCGTGGCCCGCAGATGGTGGATGGCGGACGCTTCGACGTCGGCAGCGTTCAGGTGTTCGCGTTGCAGCAGGCTCATGGTCTCTCCAGGGCGTGCGAGATCATTCGTGCGGCACCCCGTCCGTGTCTTGAACGGACGCGCATGCTGGCTTGCGCGGCCCCAGCGGGCGCACGTGCACAAATCCCGATGTGCCTGCGCGCAAGACGAAAGGCCTGGGGCGTTGCACAGTGTTCTCAGACGATGGCCCTTGGCACACAAGATGCTGATGTGCCCTGGCCAGGCGACGGCGAAGCTGGAGGACCGAGGCGATGCAGGAACAGGGCACGATGCGCAGGTGGTGGGTGCTGGCGGCGGTGTCGCTGATGTTCTTCTTCGTCAGCGGCTCGACCTTCTCGTCGCTGGGCATCGTGCTGTTCACGATGGCCGGCGAACTGCACTGGTCGATGGCCGAGGCCGGCGCGAGCTTCTCGGTGCTCGGCATCGCCTGCTGCCTGGCCAGCCCGTTGCCGGCGCCCCTGATGCGGCGCTTCGGGAGCCGGTTCACGCTGTTCGCCGCGGGCCTGACGCTGGCGGGCGGCTTCGGGCTGGCCTGCAGCGCGAACAGCCTCGGTGTCTTCTATGTCGCGATGGCGCTGCTGGGCATCGGCTTCACGCTGGGCGCCAACATTCCCGGCGTGTTCCTGCTGGCCGGCTGGTTCCCGCAACGCGCGGCGCGCATGATCGGCATCTACCTGATGCTCGGCGCTTTCGGCGGTGTCGTGGCGCCGCCGCTGGTCCAGCGTTTGGTGGCGGCCTGTGGCTGGCGCGTGCACTGGCTCGTGATGCTGGCCTGCGCCGTGGGCCTCGCGATCTTCTGTCTGGTCGCTGTGTTCGATCCCGCACCGAGCCGGGATGGTGACGCACTCGACGTGCCCGACGCCGGCGGCCCAGCGCGCGGCTGGGTCTACCGCCAGGCCCTGGCGACACCGCAGTTCCTGATCCTCGCGCTGGCGATGATCGTCACGCAGACCACGGTCACGACCTTGCACAGCGCCGCGGTTCCCCACCTCACGCGGCTGGGTTCGACGGCGGAGTTCGCCGCGCTGATGCTAAGCCTGCAGGCGCTGCTCGCGACCCTGGCGAAGGGCTTGGCAGGTTCGCTCGCCGAGCGTTTCGAGCCGCGCATCGCGCTGGTCGGTGGGCTGGTCGTGCATGCCGTCGGCTTGTTCGCACTGGGCAGCGCCAACACGCACGCACTCGGCTATGTGTTCGCGATCGCCTTCGGCCTCGGCTGGGGCTGCGTCTACCTGGCCGTCACGGTGCTGATGCTGCGCTACTTCGGGCGCGACTGCGGCACGGCGCTGATGTCGACCGTCTGGCTGCTGACCGGGTTCGCCGCCGCCGGCCCGGCACTCGCGGGGCTGCTCGCCGACCGCTTCGGCACCTTCTCGCCGGTCTTCGAAGCTTGCGGATGGCTGCTCGTGCCGATCGCGCTGGCCGCGTTGATGATGGGTGCACCGCGGCTGCGCCCGGCCACGGCCGCGACACCCTCGCCGGCCGCTTGAGAGACCGACACGATGCGCAACACTGCCCCCCTGTCGACCACCGAATGGAGCCAGGCCCGCGCCGCGATCGCCGCGGCGATCGACCGCACCGAGCTGGTCGACCTCGTGCTCGCGCTGTGCAACATCCCGGCGCCGATGGGCCGCGGCCGCGAGGCCGGCGAGTTCGTGTTCGAGTGGATGGCGCGCGAAGGCTTTGCACCTAAGCGCGCCGGCCTGGTCGAGGATCGATTCAACGTCATCGGGCGCTACGGCGGTCACGGCGACGGGCCCAACCTTCTGTTCACGAGCCACCTCGACACCGAGAGCCCGCTGTACAACGAGCGCGACCGCTACGGCATGAAGCCCGAGACGGTGGCCGACAAGCAATGGCTAGGCGCGTGGCTCGAAGGCGAGGTCTTCTTCGGCCATGCGGTGGGCAACGACCGCGGGCCGATGGCCTGCTTTCTGATGGCCGCGAAGGCGCTGAAGAAGGCCGGCATCGACCTCGCCGGCACGCTGTACCTGACCGCCTGCCCGGGCGAGATCGGGCCCGAGCCGGCGGAGGAATGCCAGGGCCCGGCCTACCTCGGCAAGGAACTCGGCGCGCAGTACATGCTGACGCACGGCGGTGTCGCACCCGACTTCGCGATCGCCGCCGAAGGCACCGACTATGGCGTCAACAGCGCCGCCTGCGGCTATGCCTACTACCGCATCACCGTCTACGGCGAATCGGTCTTCACGCCGCTGATCGAACACCCGGCCGCACTCAGCGCGCACCCGAATCCGATCGTGCGGATGGCGCCAGTCATCGAACTGCTGCAGTCCTGGGCACGCGACTACGAAGGCCGCCATCGCTACGAATCGGCGGGCGGCACGGCGATCCCGAAGGCGCAGATCGGCGCCGTGCGCGGCGGCAACGCGCATGCGATGGGGGCGGGCAGCGAGGTTTGTTCGCTGTACGTCGAGATCAATCTCACGCCGGCGCAGAAGATCGCCGACGTCGACCGCGAGCTGAAGGCGCTGTTCCGTGGCGCCGGCTTCGGCGGCGTCGAGGTCGAGCCCTATGTGGTGCGCCATGGCTTCGACGCCGAGCCCGCCGCCGTGCAGCCGCTGCACGCCGCGCTCGACGCCGCGCACCGGCTCGTGCGCGGCACACCGATCGCGCCGAGTGCGCCGGTGTATTCGAGCATGTGGCGCGACCACAATGTCTTCAACATGAACCGCATCCCGGCGGTGACGATGGGGCCGACCCGCTGGCGGCCGTCGATCGACGACCTGGTGGCCTGCGCCAACCTGTACGCGCTGGCGGCGCTGGGCGTTTGCGGCCGCGACCGCTAGAAATCTGTGCCCTCCGACAGCCATGACCAAGCCTTGATCTCGGCCCGCTGGTCCGTGAGCTTGCGCATGGCATAGCTGAGCGCGTCCGCCCCGAGCAGCAGGCGCAGCGGCGGTGTCGGCGCATCGGCGACGGTGAGGATCGCCGCAGCCGCTTTGCGCGGATCGCCGGCCTCGTGCCCGGCATGTGCATCGAGCAGGCGTGTGCAGGCACCGACGGTCGCGTCGTAGTCGCTCAGCACGCGTCGTGTGCGGGCCCGCGAGCGGGTCGCGAAGTCGGTGCGCAAGCCACCGGGTTCGATCATCGTCAGGTGGATGCCAAGGCCGGCGAGTTCCAGCGCCAGTGTTTCCGAGATGCCTTCGAGCGCGAACTTGCTGCCCGAATAAACGCCGAGGCTGGGCCAGCCGACCAGCCCCGACACCGAGGTGATGTTGAGGATGCGCCCCGCGCGCCGCGCGCGCATCTGCGGCAGCACGGCCTGCATCATCGCCACCGCGCCGAACACGTTGACCTCGAACTGCGCGCGGAACTCGGCCAGGCTGGCCGCCTCGATCCCGCCGACCAGGCCGTATCCCGCGTTGTTGACGAGGATGTCGATGCTCCCCATCGCGGCTTCGGCCTGAGCGACGGCCGCATGCACGGCTTCCTCGTTCGTGACGTCGAGCCGCAGCCCGAGCGAGCAGCCTGGCGCGATCCGCTTGAAGCGTTCGCAGGCGGCCACGTCGCGTGTGGTGCCTGCGACGCGGTCGCCGCGCTGCAACGCGGCCTCGGCCAGGGCGCGACCGAGGCCCGAACTCACGCCGGTGATGAACCAGTTCTTCATGCTGCTCCTCGGCTTGCCGCCGGCCAAAGGCGCCAGCATGCCAACGAACGCGGCGTGCCTCTTGCTTGCACGCGCCTGCCGATGCGCCATCTCGTGCCTCGCCGGGGCAAGAACCCATGCACCTCGACGCAAGACAAGTGCGGCGAGGCAGACGCTAATCAATGCTCGACACGCCGTGCCGTGGGTGTGACCCGCGGACACCGATTCAAGTCAACAGGCAGCCCAGATGAACCGTACTTCGCAACGCAGCCCCTGGTCGGTGTTCGCGGCCGTGACGCTGATCTTCTTCTTCCTCAACGGTGCGACCTTCACCTCGCTGGGCGTCGTGCTCTACACCATGGTGGGTGAGCTGCACTGGTCACAGGCCGCCGCAGGCTTCAGCTTCTCGCTGCTCGGGATCGCCTGCGGCCTGTGCAGCCCCTTGCCCGCCCTGATGATGAAGCGCGTGGGTGGCCGCTGGACGATCGTGGCCGGCGCGGTCGCGCTGACCCTCGGGTTCTTTCTGGCCGCGGCATCGACCAGCCTGTGGGTCTTCTACGCCGCGATGCTGCTGCTCGGGCTCGGCTATGCGCTGGGTGGGAACGTTCCGGCGATCTACCTGCTGGCGGCCTGGTTCCCGACCAACTCGGCACGCATCATCGGCCTGTACCTGATGATGGGCGCGTTCGGTGCGACCGTGGGGCCGCCGGTGGTCGAGGCCATCGTGTCGGGCAGCGGCAGGTGGCGCACGCACTGGCAGGTGATGGGCTGGGCGGCAGTCGTCGTCGGCTTGTTCTGCTTCGCCTTCGTGCGCGACATCGACCGCCGCAGCACAGCCGCCGCTGCAGGTGCCGCTGCAGGTGCCCTGGCCGACGCAGCGTCGACGCCGCCGCAAGCCGAGGCCGAGCCCTGGAGCAACCGCGAAGCGATCTTCACGTCGCAGTTCATGCTCGTGGCCGCCGCGATGACGATCACGATGGCCTGCGTGACCACCAACTCCAGCGTCACGATCTCGCACCTGGTGAGGATGGGCGCGACACCCGCTTTCGGCGCCGTCATCCTCAGCGCACTCGCACTCACCGCGACGCTCGCCAAGGGCATCGCCGGGCGGCTGTGCGAAGCCATGCCGTTGCCGCACTTGCTGGCCGGCGGCTTGCTGGCCCAGGCCCTGGGCAATGTGATCCTGGCCTCGGCCGACACCACGGTGCTGCAATACGCCGCCGCGCTGGTCTACGGCTTGGGCTGGGGCGCCAGTTTCGTGGCGGCCAACGTGGTGCTGCTGCACTACTTCGGCCGCGATACCGGCTCGCACGTGCTGTCGGTGGTGTGGCTGCTGACCACGGTCGCGGCCGCAGGGCCGCTGGCGGCCGGTGCGATCGCCGATGCCCGCGGCAGCTTCAGCCTGATCTTCTATGTCTATGCCGCGTTGCTGGTGGCCGTTGCGGTGCCGACTTTCCTGATGCGCGCGCCGGTGCGGCGCAAGGCTCAAACCGGCTTGTCGCCCTTGAGCGTGACCCGGTAGCCCGAGCGCAGCTGCGGAAAGTAGTCCCACACCGCGAGGTGCTGGGTGCAGCGGTTGTCCCAGAACGCGACCGAGTGCGGCTGCCAGCGAAAGCGCACCTGGAAGTTCGGGTTCGTGCAGTGCTGGTAGAGGTAGCCGAGCACGGCGTCGCTCTCTTCTTTCGAAACCTCGTTGATGCGCGTCGTGTACGAGGCATTGACGAACAGCGCCTTGCGGCCGGTCACCGGGTGCGTGCGCACGATCGGGTGCGAGGAGCACGGAAAGCGCTTGTTCGGGTCGTTGGTCAGCGGGCGGTACACGTGCTCGCCGTCGTGCACGGCGCTCAGCCCGGCGAGATAAGTCTTCATGCGCGGCGAGAGCGCCTCGTACGCGGCATACATGCTGGCGAAGAGCGTGTCGCCACCGATCGGCGGCACCGTGTGCAGGTGCAGGATGCTGCCCATCGGCGGCTCGGCATTGCAGGTGAGGTCGGAATGCCAGTTCTCGCCGGCCACGTATTTCGAGTCGGCGTCGCTGTGGATCGCGACGACGTGCGGATGCCTTTCTACGCTGGCGACGCCGCTGTGCGTGATCAGCTCGCCGAACTGGCGGCCGAAGGCCTGCAGGCTGTCGAGGCCGAGAGGCTGATCTCGAAAGAAGACCACCTGGTATTCGGCCAACGCGGCCTGCACCTGCGCCAGCGAGGGCGCGCCCAGCGGCTCGCGCAAGTCGACGCCATGGATCTCGGCGCCTATGCGTGCGGTCAGAGGGGCGACTTGAATCGGGGTGCTGCTCATCGGTGTCTGTCTCGTCGTGGCGGTGCCAGCTTCACATTGTGCAGATCGCCCCGACCCCGTCTTGCCTGGCGGCGCGCGACGGGTTGCCTGCGGCATGCGCATTGCAGCGCTGCACACGGACAAGTGGCCGGGCGTCGCGGAGCAATCGCACTGGCGCTCCCGCACGTATCGTCCGCAGATCGCCCCGGCTCGGTTCCGTGAGCCAGAAAGGAAGAACGATGAACATCGACACCCGCGCCGACACCGGTCTCGCCATCCGAGCGCTGAAGGCGGGCTTCGGCGCCGAGATCCAGAACGTCGACCTGCGCAGCGCGAGTGTCGCCACCGTCCGCGGCGTGGTCGACGCCTTCCAGCGCCACGGCGCGATCCTGCTGCGCGATCAGCAACTCGACCCCGAGGACCTGCTCGCCTTCGTGCGCCAATTCGGCGAGGCCGAAGGCCACACGCTGCAGCAGTACACGCTGCCCGGTCACCCCGAGATCTACATCCTGTCGAACAAGGTCGTCGACGGCCGGCCCATCGGCGCGCACAACGACGGCGTCGGCTGGCACACCGACTACTCGTACAAGGCCGAGCCGGTGATGTGCACGATGCTGTACGCGGTCGAGGTGCCGCCCGAGGGCTCGGACACGCTGCTCGCCGACCTGTGCGCCGCCTATGCCGCGCTGCCGACCGAGCGCCGGCGCGAACTCGACCCGCTGGTTCTGCACCACAGCTACGAGTTCTTCATGTCGACGCGCCAGTACGGACGCATGGAACTGAGCGAAGAGATCAAGGCCCAGAACCCCGATGTCTGGCACCCGCTGGTGCGCGTGCACCCGGCCGACGGACGCCGCGCGCTGTGGGTCAGCACCGGCACCGTGAAGGGCATCACCGGCATGCCGAACGACACCGCACTCGCGCTGATCGACGAGCTGGTGGACTTCTGCACGCAAGAGCGATTCGTCTACCGCCACCGCTGGCGCGCCGGCGACGTGCTGATGTGGGACAACCGCTGCACGCTTCACACCGGCACGCTCTACGACGACACCAAGTACCAGCGCGAGATGTACCGGATGTGGGTCAAGGGCGAACGGCCCATCGGGGTGCAGGAGCGCGACCTTGCCAGTGCCTGAAGCCCGCCCGCTGCCCATGTCGACCCCTCCGCTCAAGCTGGTTGCCGTGTCCGGCGGCGTGCAGCGCCCGTCGCGCACCTCGGCCCTGGTCGAACACCTGGTCGCGGCAATGGCCGAAGCCTTGCCGATCGCTGCGCGCGTGGTCGAGCTCGGCGAGCTCGCCCCGCGGCTGGCCGGTGCCGTGTACCGCAAACAGCTGCCGCCGGAGGTGGAGGCCGCGGTTGCCGCGATCGAATCGGCCGACCTCCTCATCGTCGCCAGCCCGGTGTTCCGCGGCACCTACACCGGCTTGTTCAAGCACCTGTTCGACTTCGTCGATCAGCATGCCCTGATCGACACGCCGGTGCTGCTCGCGGCCACCGGCGGCAGCGATCGCCACGCCCTGATGCTCGACACCGCGCTGCGCCCGCTGTTCAGCTTCTTCCAGGCGCTGACGCTGCCGATCGGCGTCTACGCGAGCGAGGCCGATTTTGACAACTACCGCGTGTCCAGCGAGTCACTTCGGGCGCGCATCGTGCTGGCCGCCGAGCGTGCAGCCGGCCTCGTCAAAGCCATCCATTCAGTTGACCGATGACCACCGACGCCAGACATGCCAGGATGCCCGTGGTCTTCCTCGGTCACGGCAGTCCGATGAATGCCCTCGAGAACAACCGCTTCACACAATCGTGGGCGCACATCGGCCGGGCCACGCCGCGGCCGCGGGCCATCCTCGTGGTCTCGGCGCACTGGTACACGCGCGGCCTGGCGGTGACGGCCATGCCGGCACCGCGCACGATCCACGACTTCGGAGGCTTTCCGCAGGCACTGTTCGACTTGCGCTACCCGGCACCGGGCTCCGCGGTACTGGCCACCCGCGTGCGCGAATTGCTGCGGCCCAAGCCGGTGGTGCTGGATGAGGGCTGGGGCCTGGACCATGGCGCCTGGTCGGTGCTCGTTCACGCCTTTCCGCAAGCCGACATCCCGGTCGTGCAGCTGAGCATGGACAGGACCCAGCCGCCTGCCCATCACCACGAGATCGGCCGCCTGCTGCGCCCGCTGCGCGACGAAGGCGTGCTGATCATCGGCAGCGGCAACGTCGTGCACAACCTTGCGGCGATGGACTGGGGCGGCGGGCCGGACACGGTCTACGACTGGGCTCAGCGCTTCCAGGAGGCGGTCTGCGCGGCGATCGCCGAAGACCGACCCGAGACCCTCATAGCCTTCGAGTCGCTCGGGCCCGATGCGCGCCGCGCCATTCCTTCGGCAGACCACTACCTGCCGCTGCTCTACGTGCTCGGCGCGCGGCATGCGGACGACTCGGTGCACTTCGCGACGCCGCAGGTGACGCATGGCTCGTTGAGCATGCTCAGCGTGGTCATCGGGGCGCACGGCGACAAGAGTCCGGCAGCGAACTGAACCGGCGAGGTCTCCGGTGACGTGGAGACCTCGGCTCGTTCACATCAGAAAGAATAGGCCGCCGTCGCGATCACCTGGCGCGGCGCGATGTACTCCTGGCTCGTCGCCCCCCTGCCGTACGGATCGGTGAAGCGCGAGTTGACGCCGGCCTTGTTCGCGAGGTTCGACCCGGTCAGCGAGAGCGTCCAGTTGCTGGCGTTCGGCTGGTACTCGACGCGAAGGTTCCACAGGCCGTACGAGGGCACGCGGTCCAGGTTGCTGTCGTTGAAGATGCGGTAGTAGAAGTCGCCGCGATACACGTACTCGAGTCGCGAGATCAGCGCGCCCGACGCCAGCTCGGACGTGTACGCGGCGTTCACGGAGCCCTGCAGCGACGGCAGCTTGGCCGGCTTGTTGCCGTTCAGAGACTTGGCCGCTGCCTGCACGGCCGCCCAGCACGCCGGGTTGTAGAACTGGCCGCCGAACGCGCAGGCCGCATTCGTGCTGTAGACCTGCTGCGCGGTGGCCGCGTCGATCGTCGTGTAGTCACCGCTGAACTTGCCGCTCATCGCCGTCAGGTTGGCGTTCAAGCGCAGCCGGCTGCCGAGCGTCAGGTAGGACGCTTCGGCTTCGCCGCCCCAGATCTCGGTCTTCGGGATGTTGGCCGTGCCGTAGTTGAACGGCACCGGGTCGACCTCCAGGTACTGCATGTTCGCGTACTGGTAGTAGAAGGCCGCGAAGTTCAGCCGCAACGTGTTCTCGAGCAGGCGGTTCTTGGAGCCGAGCTCGAAGGCCGTCACCGTCTCGGGTTCGAAGGTCTTGCCGACGACCACCGGCGACGCGTTGCTGTTGACGCCGCCGGGCTTGTAGCCGCGCGTGACGCTGGCGTAGATCATGCTGTCGGGCGTCAGGTCGAAATCGACCTCGAGCTTGCCGGTGGGCTTGCTGCCGTAAACGCTCGCCGACTTGACGCTCAGCGGCGCGGCGCCGAAGCCGCCGGTGAAATTCGCCCCCGAGAAGTTGCCGATGTCGGCGTCGAACTTGTCGTGGTTGTAGCGCCCACCTGCGGTCAGGCGCAGGCGATCGGTGACGTGATAAGTGGTCTGGAAATAGGTCGACCACGAGGTGCGGTGCGCGACCGTGTCTTCGCCGAACTCCAGATTGGCCGGCGGGTTCGACTCGATGTCAGCCGGGACGGCCAGCACCGGGTACTGCTCCGTGCCGCTGTACTCGACCACGTACTGCTTGCTCTTCTGCTTCATCGCGAAGACGCCGACGATCCAGTCGAGCTTGCCGCCGGGTACCGAGCTCATGTTGAACTCCTGGGTGTAGTTCTTCAGCCGTGTCGTCCAGGCGGCGATCGCGTCGTAGTTGTAGGCCTCGCTGCTGTCGGCCTTGTGCAGCAGCGCATAGCTCAGCCGATCGCTGTCTTGCTGCTGCTGGTGGTGCAGGTTCTGGTACGAGGTGATCGACTTCACGGTCGCCCAGGGCATCTTCCACTCCAGGTTGGCGTAGACCAGGTCGGCATCGAGCTTGAACTTGGCCGGGTAGTCCTGGCTGATCGAGCGCGGGTTCGGGTCGGGGTCGGTGATGCTCTTCTGCGCCGCGCCATGCTGGTTGGCCCGGTACCACTGGCCGGTCAGCGTGGCCGAGAACATCGCGCTCGGCTTCCACAGCACGGCGAGCTTGGCACCCTTGTCGTTGGCGTCGTCGAGTCCGTAGTCCGGGATCACGTTGGACTTCGCGAAACCATCATGGCTGTACTGCTGAACCGAGCCGCGCACCGCCCATTCGGTGCCGATCGGCACATTCAGCTCGGCACGCTCACGATGCAGGTTGTAGTTGCCCACGCTCACATCGCCGGCGCCGCTGAATTCGCCGAGCGCCGGCTGTTTGGTGACCAGGTTGATCGTGCCGCCGGTCGAGCTCTGCCCGAAGAGCGTGCCCTGCGGGCCGCGCAGCACTTCGATGCGGTCGAGGTCGAACAGACTCTGATCGAGCGAGATCGAGTTGGCGATGTACACGCCATCGATGTGCAGCGCCACGCCGGGCTGCGTCGTGTAGGCGTTCTCCGGCGTCTCCGAACCGACACCGCGGATCGTGACGATGCGCTCGTAGCCTGAACTCTTGGCGATCGACAGCCCAGGCACGGTGCCGTTCAGGCCGGCCAGGTCGTAGATGTTCGACTTGTCGAGCGTGTCGCCCGAGATCGCCGTCACGGCGAGTGGCGCCTTTTGAAGATCGACGCTGCGCTTCTCGGCCGTGACGGTCACGGTTTCGAGGGTCTTGACGTCCGGTGCGCTCGCCGCCGCGGCGGGCGCCGGCGCGCTCTGCGCCAACGCCGCGCTGGCGTGCAGCATCACGGCGACCGGCATGGCAGCCCGCGCGATTCTTCGTACACGGAGAGTGGTATGGCGCTTGCTCATGGGAACGTGCTCCTGGTGTCGCGTTGAAGAGGTGGATGGCTGTCACGTAGATTGCACGCTCGGACACCGGCAATCTTGTACGGCCGCGCCCGAGCAATTGAGCACAGCGCATGGACGCTTGCAGGTCTCATGCCGATCAAGCCATCGGGCGCCTTTGCACAAGTAACCGGGCTCAGCACCGCGCTAAGGTCGCTCCCGAGCGGCGACAGGCTTGGCGCCATGACCGCTCACGAAGACAAGGAGATGAACATGCCCGCCACAACCACACCAGCTGCAGCCACCCAGCTGACGCACAGCCAAGTTCGACCGCGCGCCTTCGGCCTGCCGTCCGACCACGGCGGCAAGGACTTCGGTCTTTTCCTGCCGATGGCCAATGGCGGCTGGATTCTTTCGTCGACCGCGCCGCGTCTCGACGGTTCGTACGCCTACAACCGGGAAGCGACGCTGCTCGCCGAGCACCACGGCCTCGACTTCGTGATGGCGATGGCCAAGTGGCGCGGCTACGGCGGCGTCACCGAGCACTGGCGCCACGCGCTGGACGCGCAGATCCTGATGGCCGCGCTCGCGGCCGTGACGCAGCGTGTGAAGGTCTGGACCACCGTGCATACGCTGCTGCAGAACCCCGCAGTGACCGCCAAGATGATGGCGACGCTCGACCAGATCAGCGGCGGGCGCGCCGGCCTGAACGTGGTGACCGGCGCCTACCAGGGCGAGTTCGAGCAGATGCACGCCTGGCGCAACGATGTCGGCCACGACGCGCGCTACGACCTGGCCACCGAGTGGATTCAGATCATCAAGCGCCTGTGGCGCGATCCTTCGGTGGACTTCGAGGGGCAGTACTTCCAGATGCGCGACTGCCAGTCCGATCCGAAGCCGCCTGCGCAGCCGTTCCTCGTCTGCGCCGGCACCTCCTCGCGCGGCATGCGCTTCACCGTGAACGAGATGGACGCGATGTTCGTCGGCGGCAAGGACGATGCCGAAGTGGCCGATCTCAGTCGGCGCGTCAAGGCGATGGCCGGCGAGGCTGGCCGCAGGCTGCGCACCTACATGATGACGACGCTCGTCATCGGCGACAGCGACGCTGCCGCGCAGGCCGAGGCCGATCGTTACCGCGCCGGGTTCGACGAAGGCGCCTTCCACGGCATGTTGCGCGCCTACGGCATGCTCGATGCCGAGATCGGCAAAGAGAACTCGTTCACCGCGAGCGCGCGCTCCGGCTTCATGACGGCACGCCTGATCGGCTCGGCCGAGACCGTGGCAGGGCGGCTGATCGAGATGATCGAAGCTTGCGATCTCGATGGCGTGATGCTGATCTTCCCCGACTACCTGCAAGGGGTCCCGGTCTTCGCCGAGGCTGTCCTGCCGCACCTGCGAGCGCGGTTCGCACACGCACCGAGCACGACCGATGGCAGCCGCTGACGTGCAGCCCTACACGCTGGTGCCCTCCGCGGCACTGGCGCCGATGATCGTGCCCGAGCGCACCGCCCTCGTCGTGGTCGACGTGCAGGTCGACTTCGTCTCGCCGCAAGGCGCGCTGGCGGCCGCCGGGATCGACATGGCGCCACTGGAGGCGCCGCTCCAGCGCGTCGAGGCGCTGCTGGCGCAAGCGAGAACAGCGGACGTCACACCGGTGCTGCTGCGCCTCGTCACGCGGCCCGAGTCCGACTCGCGGGCGCTCAGGCTGTTGAACGAGCGCAAGGGCGAAGCGCCAGGGGCCTTCGCCATCTGCCGCGCCGACACGCCGGGCGCCGACTACTACCGTGTGCGGCCTCAGGCCGGCGACATCCATATCCAGAAGACCCTGTATTCGGGCTTCGTCGGCACCGCGCTCGACGCCCAACTGCGCAGGTCGGGCATCGACACCCTCGTCTTCTGCGGCTTCACCACGGAGTGCTGCGTCGACTGCACGGTGCGCGATGCGTTCCACCGGGGCTACCACTGTTTCGTCGTCGCCGATGCCTGTGCCGCCTATGCACCGCACCTGCACGACAACACGCTTGAATCGCTGGCGTTGAACTGTGCGCTGGTGGTCGACACAGCAGCCGTGCTCGCGGCATGGCGCTAGGAGACTTGAACTTGATGACCGACGCTATCCCCTCGACACAGGCCGAGACCTTTCCGTCCGATGCGTTCTTCGATTCGCTGGCCAGTTCCATCCAGCCCGTTGGCGAGGCCAACATGCTGCCGCCGCTTTGCTACACCGATGCGGCCTTTTACGAGTTCGAGAAGACCGCGCTCTTCGATCGCGAGTGGCTGTGCGTCGGGCGCGAATCCTGGGTCGCCAAGCCGGGCGACTACTTCACGACCTCCATCGTCGGCGAGCCCTTGCTGATCGCACGCAATGCCGAAGGGCAGATCCGGGCGATGTCGGCGGTCTGTCAGCACCGGGCGATGCTTGTGGCCGAAGGGCACGGCCAACGCTCTTCTTTCGTCTGCCCGTACCACCATTGGGCGTATTCGCTCGACGGCGTTCTGCTCGGCGCCCCGGCCATGGACCGCTCGATCGGCTTCGACAAGAATGACTTCTGCCTGCCGCGGTTCGCGGTCGAAGTCTGGCAGGGCTTCATCTTCGTCAACTTCGATCTGACGGCACCACCGCTCGGCCCGCGGCTTCGTGCGGTCGACGAGGTGCTGGCCAACTACCACGTGGCGCAGGCCGACGGGCCGCGACCGGGCGAACCGATGTCGCTGGCCTGGAACTGGAAGGTCATGTTCGAGAACAACAACGACGGCTACCACGCGAACAAGCTGCACCGCGGGCCGCTGCACGACTTCGTGCCGAGCCGGCTGGCGACCTTTCCGGAACTGCCGACTGACACCGCCGGGTACTTTCGCCACAACGGCACCACCCATGCCGACGCTGCGTTCAACGCGACGCAGAAGGCGGTGTTCAAGCGCTTCCCCGACCTTACCGACGAGCAGCGCTCTCGCATGAGCTTCGTCAACGTGCCGCCGACGCTGTCGCTGGTGGTGACCTGCGAGATGGTGATCTACATGATCCTGCGGCCGGATTCGGCGCAGACACACCAGATGGACCAGGGCCTGCTGTTTGCGCCCGAGGCCATGGACGACCCGCTCTTCCAGGGCAAGCTCGACCTGAGCATGAGCAGCGTCTCGCACATCGTCGCGCAAGACCTGCACGTCGACGAGATGGTGCAGATCGGCCTGCGCTCACGCTACGCCAAGCGGGGCCGCTATTCGTGGCAGGAAGAAGCACAACGCCAGTTGAACAGCTGGCTGGTTCCGCGCTACCAGGTCGCTCGCGACATGTTGCGCTCGGGGTCTGCGCGAGCGGTGATCCCGATGGCCGTCGTCGGTTGCACTTGAAAGTGCCGGTTCGAGTGCGAGTCGCCGAGACTCAGCCATCCGAGCTTCTCCAAAGCGGCCGTTGACGAACGTCGTCTGGTGGCCGGGACTACCCGTTCGCGGAGCTCGCCGACAGCTGCCGTCGGGTAACCTGGCGATCACGCCGAAGGACTGCTGCCGAGCTTGGCCGCAAACTCACAGTCTCGGCCATGAGCAGCCCTTTGTGCTGCCGACCCGAGCGTCGGTTCAAGACTCAAAGCGGCCAGCCATCCAAGGGCAGTTTCCTGGCGCCAGGGCAACAAGAATCGGGCGCCGGACAGCGGTCCTTAGTGTCGGCCGGCAACCGACCCAACGCTGACAATCGGGAACACCGATTCAGCGCCTAAAAGCAGTCACCTGTCTTGGAAAATTTCGAGGCACACCAGCTATGACGGACCACTGATGTGCTTGGCGGCCGCCTCATTGGCTGTGGCCACCGCGGCGCCCAATAGTGCACCCCCAACCAGTGACGAGGCTAAGTGCCCGATGAATACGTCGCCCGCGCCCAACGTGGAGACGACGTCGACACGGCGCCCGCTCACAGATCCATGTTCTCCGTCTGGCGAGATCCAGGCCGCGCCACTCGGCCCAGCGGTCACGACGACGGCCGCGCCCAATCGTTCGAGCAGGAACGACGCGGCGACTTCGGCCGTCTTCAAGTCGTTCACCGCAGGTGAGCCCATCATCTCGGCCTCGATGGCATTCACGACCAGCAAACTCACGCCGGCCAGCGCTTGGGGCGACAAGTCGCGTGTGGGCGCCGCGTTGAGGATGACGGGCCGCCCCAGCGAAGCCATGAAGCGCGCTGCCGTCAAGTTGGCCGCGACGGGCACCTCGTTTTGCAGCACCAACGCCGCCGAGTTGCGCAGTGCCGGCTCCCACGAAGCAACGATCGGTTCAGACAATTCGGCGTTGGCGCCCGACACAACCGCAGCGGCGTAGTCACCCGCGTCCTCGACGATGGCCACACTCATGCCGGATGCGTGACCGCGCAGCGTGACGACGTTGTCGACGTCCACCGCACTCTGGACCAGATGCGCGATCAGCGAGCGTCCAAAAGCATCGTCTCCAATCGCGCCCAGCATGCGCGTAGCGACACCGGCCCGCGCACAGGCCACGGCCTGATTCAAGCCCTTGCCACCGGGCTGCAAGACCTGGGAACTGCCAATCAGTGTCTCGCCAAGCAGTGGCAGGCGCGGTGCGCGAACGACGACATCCAGGTGCAGGCTGCCGAGAACGGCAATCGATGGAGTCATGGTGTCAGGTCGATTCAATGGTTCGCAGTGCGGTGGCTGTCAGGACTCTCTCAGCCACGACCCCGGGTGAGTCGATCGACCAGCATGGCCAGCAGGATCACGACGCCGGTGGCCAGCAACTGGTAGAACGCCTGCACGTTCAGCAGCGTCAGGCCATTTCGCATCGCCCCCAGGATGATGGCGCCCAACAGCGTCCCGACGATCCCGCCCTTGCCTCCCAGCAGCGAGGCCCCGCCGATCGCGGCCGCGGCAATGGCTTCCAGTTCCCACAGGTTGCCCAGGATGGGTTCTGCCGCGCCCAATCGCGCCACGACCACCAGCGCGGCCAGCGATGCCAGGCCGCCGCTGATCGCATATGCGGCGATCTTGGTGCGCTCGATCGGCACGCCGGCCAGGCGCGCAGCCTCTTCGTTGCCGCCCACGGCATAGATGTACTCGCCCAGCGGCGTCTTGCGGAGCAGCGTCCAGGCCAGCAGGCCCACCACGCAGACGATGATCACCGGCATCGGCAACATCAGGGGCGACGCGGCGAACCACTCGCGGAATTCGGTCGGGATGCTGAAGACCGGGTTCCCGCCGGTATAGATGAGTGCAAGCGCGCGGAAGATGCTCAGCGTTCCCAGCGTGACGATGAAGGGTTGGAGGCCACCGTAGGCCACCAGCACGCCGTTCAGGGCACCGCATGCGATGCCTATGCCCAGGCCCGCGGCCACACCGGCCCACGCTGGCGCGCCGGAGGCCAGCAACGTGGCGGAGATGACTGCCGACAGCGCGGCGACAGGCCCGACCGAGAGATCGATGCCTCCGGAGATGATCACGAGCGTCATGCCCACGGCAATGCAGGCATTGATGCTGCTCTGCTGCAGGATGTTGACGAGGTTGCGCGAACTCAGGAACGCCGGCGACAGCACGGCAAACACCGCGAAGATGAGCACCAGGCCGATCAGGGTGCCCATGTCACGCCAGGACAGGCCGAGCGGGTTGGCCCGTTGCGCTGACGCGATTGCAGCCGTTTGGGGAATCGTCATGGTGTTCATGTGCGGTGTCTCAATTGGCGGGAGTCTCGCGCGAAACCGCCAGGGTCATGATGGCCTCTTCGCTGAATTGATCCGGGTGCGCCAACTCTCCGGCGACTCGGCCACCCTGCATCACCAGTATCCGGTCGGACAGGCGAATCACTTCCACCAGTTCGGACGACACCACCACGATGGCGCGGCCCTCCTGGGCCAGCGCTTCGATCAACTGGTAGATCTCCTGTTTGGCGCCGATGTCGATGCCGCGTGTGGGCTCGTCGAATATCAGCAGATCCATGCCGGCGCTCAGCCAGCGGCAGACGATCGCCTTTTGCTGGTTGCCGCCGCTGAACAAGCGGATCGGCCGATCCAGGGCGAGCGGCCGCAAGTTCACGCGCGCCGCGTCGGCGCTGATGCGCGATCTGAGCACGTCCCGCTTCAACCATCCGAAGCGGTTGAGCTTGCGCAAGGTCGGCAATCCGGCGTTTGAAAGCACCGAGCGCATCGGCACGATGCCTTCACGCTTGCGCTCTTCGGGCACCAGAGCGACGCCGTGGCGGATCGCATCGGCCGGTCCTCGAAAGTGCAGTGGGGTGCCACGCAGCAGGATCTCGCCCGCGTCGGGCTTTTCGGCACCGGCCAGTAGCTTGACGAGTTCGGTGCGGCCGGCCCCGACGAGGCCGGCAATGCCCAAGATCTCGCCGCGCCGAACGTGCATCGACGCATCGCGCACCCGGTTGCCCCAACTCAGGCCGCGCGCCTCCAGCATTACCTCACCGAGGTGCACGGCGCGGTGCTTGGTGGCGACCACCTGGCGCCCTACCATCAGGTTGACAAGCTCAGGCGCCGGCGTGTCGGCCAGCGTCACCTCCTTGACGAACGTGCCGTCGCGCAACACGGTGGCGCGGCCGCAGGCCGCGTAGATTTCGTCGAACTTGTGCGACACGTAGATGATGGCGACGCCGCGCGCAGCCAGTTTGCGCATCAGCGCCAGCAATTTTCTGAACTCGGCCGGGGCCAGGCTCGAGGTGGGTTCGTCCATCGCAATCACGCTGGCATCGGCCAGCAGGGCGCGGCCGATCTCCACGAGCTGCCGCTGTGCGACGCTGAGCGTCTTCACCGGCAGGCGCACGTCCAGGGTCGGGTCCAGGTCGTTCAGGACTTCACGAGCGCGAGCGCGCATGGCCGCGTGGTCCAGCAGCAGGCCGAAGCGGGTGCGGGGCGCACCCAGGAACATGTTCTGCGCGACGTCCAACTCGGGCACCAGCTGAAGTTCCTGGTGAATCATGGCGATGCCGGCAGTGCGCGCGGCCTTCGGGCTGGTCAACTTGACCTTGCGCCCGCCGATCAGCATGTCGCCTTTGTCAGGCTGCAGGCTGCCCGCCATGATCTTCAGCAGAGTGCTCTTGCCAGCGCCGTTTTCGCCGACCAGCGCGTGGATCTCGCCCGGGTTGATCCGCAGTGCCACGGAGCTCAGCGCTTTCACGCCGAGAAACTGCTTGCTGATATCACGCAACTCGAGCGCGTAGGAGGAGGCGGTCATGGTGCGTGGCGTGCGCTGGCTATGACGCGGTCGTCGACAGGCTCACTTGGCGGCCTGGCTGGCGTCTTCGATGAGCGCCTTGCGCTGCGCTTCCTCGGTGCCCTTGTAGCGGGTGTAGTTCGCCTTCGTGATGAGCGCTTGCGGCGTGGCCACAACGCGCGGCAGATTCTGGCCGGCCAGCAGACGCAATGCAACGTCGAGCGCAACTTCGCCCGTCAGCACCGGGAAAGAGTCCACGGTGCCCGTGAGTTCACCTGCGAGGATGGACTTGTAGGCATCGCCGATGCCATCGGTTCCGATCACCGCCACCTGTTTGAGCTTGCCTGCGGCCTTGACGGCCTCGACCACGCCCAGCGCCATGGTGTCGTTGTTGCAGTAGAAGCCGATCAAATCCGGGTGCTGTTGCAGGAGGTTCGTGGCAGCGTCGTAGGACATCTGGCGGTCCCAGTTGCCCGGAACGCTGGCCACCACGTTGAACTTGCCGGACTCCTTGCCGATCGTGCTCTTGAAGCCTTCGGTGCGCTGGACCGCCGCGTAGACGCCGGCCATGCCTTCGATCACCGCGACCTTGCCGCCGCTCACTTTGTTCTGGATGAACCAGCGCGCTGCGCGCACGCCGTTGTCGCGCTGCACATTGCCGACATAGTGCTCGGCCAGGGGAATCACGGCGTCATTGACGTTTACCACGGGCACCTTGCCCTTGGCCGCCGCGTCCACGGCGGGTTGCAGGTTCGCATCGCTTTGCGGCGACACGAGCAGCACCGAGTAGCCCTTGGTCAGCATGTTCTCGGCAATGGCCAGTTGCCCAAGCTGGTCGCCTTCACTCTGTGCGGCCTGCAGGTCCACGCTGACGCCAGCGGCCTTGCCGCCCTTCGTGTAGCCCTCGCCCAAGAGACGCCAGTACTCGTTGGTCAAGGTCTTCGCCACGCCGCCCACCTTCGTGCCGGCCTTGGCTTTGGGCAGCGCGCCCAGCTTCGACGAGACCTGCCACCACTCGATGCGGTCCGACTCGCGGTCGGAATCGAGCGGCGTGAGCGCCCAGGTACTGAATGCGCCGAGCGTCAGACTCGCCGCGGCGGCCAAGCGTGCCCATTGAAGACGGGGCTTGCGGGTGTTGATCGTGGTCATCTCAGTCTCCAGTTTGTTGTGTGTGCGAAGCGGGATCGGCGCTGCCGTCAGGCCGGATAGTGCGTGCCGAAGAGCGCGCGCTGGACGATGCGTTGCGTCTTGATGGCATCCTGCGCGGCCTGGGCGGCCTGCAGCTCGGGATGGGCCATGAGCTGGCGAACCACGCTCATCATGGCGGTGACCGTCGCGATATTGGCTTCTGTTTCCGCCACTGGATCGAGCGCCGTCAGATCCGGGAAGGTGTCGAAGTAGTAGACGCCGTCGTAGCCGTCGAGCTCCATCTGCAGCAGCAGTTCGATGGTCTGCAGCGTGTGCACCGAGCCCACCATCATCCCGTCGTCGCGGTGGCCGTAGGCGTCGTTCAGATGGAGGCCGACCAGCCGGCTCATCTTGTTGACCAGCGCCACGGTGCAACCAGGTTGTTCGCCGGCGTACAGCACATGGCCGTAGTCGAGCGTCATGCCCAGGTTGGGCAGGCCGAGTTGCTGGATGGCCAGCAGCGTCGTGCCGGCGTTGTTCAGCAACGAGAAGGCACGCGGCTCGTCCGGCTTGTATTCGAGGCTCACGGTAACCGTGGCGTCGTGCTCGGCCAACTGGCGGATGCCGTCGAGCTGCAAGTCCCACAGGCGCTTGTAGTCGGACTGGAACGGATACTCGAAGCCATCCTGGCCGGGCCAGAAGGTCATGATCGAGCCGCCGCACTCCTTGAGGGCGTCCACGCCGCGCTTGGCGGTGTCGATCGCCTGCTGCCGAATCGCTGGGTCCGGGTGGGTGAAGGATCCCGCCTTGAACTGGGGTTCGCTGTAGTAGCGCAGCGCGAAGCCGTTCAGCTTCAGTTCGCAGTCTGCCAACTGCGCGACACGTTCGCGCGGGGTGGCATCGCGCATGTGATTCGGAAAGTTCAGATCGACGTGCGTCAGACCCCTGACCTTCGAGGCGCGATCGAGCAACTGGGCCACGCTGGGTTTCCCAACCAGATCTTTCCAGTGAAGTTCAGGTCGTGTGCCGAACGAATTCAGTCGGGTCGCAAATTTCATGGTCATCGCTTTCTGTGGTTTTCGATGTCGGGATTGTCATGACTTTACTACCGGATAGTCAACAGTAAACTCATCGGTGATGACCCTGACCCCGCACATCTCCCGCTCGCACTCCGCTGAAAAGGCCAAGCCATGACGTCGTGGACCATCCATTTGCGCCCGAGCCAGTTCACCCGCGACCCGATCCCTGTGCTCGAAGGTGACGGCTTGCGGGCCGAGCTGTTCACCTACGACACTGGCGTGCAAGCGGTCCGCCTCGGCAACCGCCGAGGCGAGCTGGTGGTGCTGCCCTACCTCGGCCAGATGATCTGGAGCGCCTGCTTCGACGGTGTGAACCTGGCCATGCGCAGCCCCTTCCAGGCGCCGCGCCAGACCGCCGAGTTGCTCAGGACCTATGGCTGTTTCCTCTACCACTCGGGGCTGCTGCGCAATGGCAATCCGGGCCCTCGGGACAGCCACGCCCTGCACGGCGAAATGCCCTGCGCGGCGATGGACAGCGCCAGCCTCGGCATCGGTGAAGACGAGCGCGGCGCTTGGTTGGCGCTGCACGGCCAGGTCGAATACCTGGTGGGGTTCGGCGATCACTACGTGGCGCGACCCAGTGTCCTGATCCGCCCCGAATGCACGCAATTCGAGGTGCGGATGGAGGTTCGCAACCTGGGGCGCGGTCCCATGGACCTGATGTACATGTGCCACGCGAACTTCGCCTTCGTCGATGGCGGCCGGCTGGTGCAGCCCACCGGGTTCAGCCCCCGGGAAACCGCCGTTCGCAGTGCCATCCCCGCGATCGTGAAGCCCGACGAGGCCTATGTTCGACGCCTCGCCGACATGGCCGTCGACCCTTCGTCCACGGAGTGGCTGAACGAGCCGGGGCGATTCGATCCTGAACTGGTGTTCTACCTGCGCGGCTTGCGTCAGGGCGGCGACGGCTTGGTGCGGCACATGCTGATGCGCCCAGCGGGCGATGCATTCGGCATCAGCTACAGCTCGCAGGTGTTCCCGCACACCATCCGCTGGATCCTGCACAACGACCGCGCGCAGGTGTGCGGATTTGCGATGCCCGCCACGTGCGAGGTGGAAGGCTTTGAGGCCGAACGCCAGAAGGGGCATGTGCACAGCTTGGCCGGCGGTGAGACCGCGAGCTTCGCGGTCACGATGGGCTACCTCGATGCGACTGCCGCCGCGGAAGAAGAAGCGCGCATCCGCCAAGCCTGATTGGGCCGCGCTCGCGGAAGAGCCGGTCGCATCATTTGCGCTTGTGGGCCACCGCGCCCATGGTGCGGCCGAGTTGCTGCTCGGCGCGCCCGTAGTCCTTCTGCGCGACAGCCACGAAAAGCGCATCGAGAATGTTCAACTGGGCAATGCGCGCCGCGGCGTTCTCGCCTGTGAGCGGCGACCCGCGCGCGGTCGAACAAAGCACCGTGTCGGCCATGCTCGCCAACCGGGATTCAGCGTAGTTGGTCACGAGGATGATTGATGCGCCGCTCGCCTGCGCCTGCTGCACGGCCTCGACGATCGCGGACGTCTGGCCCGAGTGCGACACCGCCAGCACCACGTCCTTTGTCTCGAGCAGCGCTGCGGACATGAGCATCAGGTGAGGGTCGTTGTAGGCCGTGGCCCGAACCCCGATGCGCAGGAACTTGTGCGCCGCATCGTGTGCAATCTGTGCCGAACCACCGACGCCGTAGAAGTCGCGCTGCCGCGCGCGCATGAGCAGCGTGGCGGCGCGCTCGAAAGCGCCCATATCCAGGATGGACATCGTCTCTTCCAGCGCCTGGATCGACGTTCGGAACACCTTGGTGACGATCTCGGCGGCGCTGTCCGTGGGGGCCACCTCTCGGTGCATTTCCGTGACGGGCAGGCGGTTGTAGGCAGCGGCTGCCGCGCGCAGGTCGCGGAAGCCGACGAAGCCCAGCTTCTTGGCCGTCTTCACCACCATCGGCTCGGACATGCCGCACGCGTCGGCCACCTGCCTGAGGGCGGTGTCTTCGGTAAAGCCGACGGACAAGACCTCGTGCACGAGACCTGCCTCGAGCGGCGTCAGCATCGAGAGCTGCATGCGCAAGCGCGGACCCACCGACGCCACGACGTCGGTGAGTGGTTTGTGGCGAGGCGGGCTCATGACGACTGCATCGGGTCCGAGGTAAACGACAGGCCGTGAGTGTAGGGCTCGGCCCCGTGTTCGGGTTTCACCCACTTCACCAACTTTACTGTGCCTGTAACGTTGGTAAAGGGCGAAATCAGTTGCCCTCTAAAAAGGGGTGATGGTTGGCTCAAAGCAGCACGTCACCTCTTTACTGCTTCGGGTACATCTTGAAAGTAGCCGCGAGCACCTACCACCGAAAACGTCTCAGGAGACTTCCCATGAACCGTCGCGAGCACCTCTCACTCATCGGCTACACCTTGCTGGTCCCTTCCTTCTGGGGCGCCTCGTCGGTCAGCGTTGCCGCGGAGACCAAGACCATGGTCACCGTGGTCAAGGAAGCCGGCGTGCCCTGGTTCAACATCCTCAACCAGGGTTTGAACGAGGCCGCGGCCAAGTTCAGCATCAAGTCGTCGATGACAGGCCCGGCGAAGCCGGACCCGGCCCAGCAGGTCAAGCTGATTGAAGATCTCATCGCGCGCAAGGTGGACATCATCGGCCTCGTGCCGCTGGACACCCGCGTCACCGCGCAAGTGGTGCAACGCGCCCGCGACGCAGGCATCATCGTCATCACTCAGGAAGGCCCCAACCAGGACGGCAAGACCTGGGACGTGGAACTGATGAGCGCCAAGGCCTACGGCGAAGCGCAGATGAAGGCGCTGGCACGCGAGATGGGTGGCGAGGGCGGCTACGCCGTGCTGGTGGGCACCTTGACGACCACCGGCCACAACCAGTGGGCCGATGCGGCCATCGCCTACCAGAAGGCCAACTTCCCGAAGATGAAGATGGTGGCCGACCGCTTTCCGGGCGCTGACCTGATCGACGATTCGGAGCGCGCCGCGCAGGAAATCCTGCAGGCCTATCCGGACATCCGCGGCATCGTCTCGATGGGTTCGAACGGGCCGATCGGCGTGGGCAACGTGCTGCGCAAGCGCAAGCTCGAAAAGCAGGTCGCGCTGATCGGAACCATCATCCCGTCCCAGGCCAAGGCGCTGGTCGACGCCGGGGTCATCCGCGAGGGCTTCCTGTGGAGCCCGAAGGACGCAGGCGCTGCGATGGTGGCCGTGGCCCGTCTGACCTTGGATGGTGTGAAATTCGCCGACGGCATGGAGATCCCGGGACTGGGCAAGGCAACCGTGGACATGGCCAACCGCGTCGTGATGGTCGACCGCATCCTGACCATCAACAAGGCCACCATCGGTGACCTGATCAAGCTCGGCCTGTGAACGTGGCAGCTGCCAAGGCGACGCGCCTGTCGCCGGCAATCGATGCCGGGGGCGGTGGCGTTGCCGCTGCGACCGCCGCAGCGCCATGGTTCGAGCTGCATGCCATCTCCAAGCGCTATGGCGGCGTCCAGGCCCTGTCAAGCGTGGACATCGCGTTGCGCAGCGGCGAAGTGCATTGCCTGTGCGGCCAGAATGGATCAGGGAAGTCCACGCTGATCAAGATCATGGCGGGTGTCGAACAACCCGACACCGGTGGCAGAATCGTGATTGGTGGCAAGGTCTATCCACACCTCACGCCGACCGCCAGCATGCGCCTGGGTGTGCAGGTGATCTACCAGGACCTGTCTCTGTTCCCGAATCTCGGCGTGGCCGAGAACATTGCGATCGGCCAGCACCTGGGCCGCTGGCACACGGTCGACCGAGCGGCCATGCTGCGCACCGCCACTGCAGCGATGCGCAGTATCGGCGTGGCGCTCGATCCGCAGGCGCTGGTTTCGACGCTGAGCATTGCGCAGCGGCAGTTGGTGGCGATCTGTCGTGCCATGGCGTCGGACGCCCGCTTGCTGGTGATGGACGAGCCCACGGCCTCCCTCACGCGACATGAGGTCGATGCCCTGCTCGCGTTGACACATCAACTCAAGGACCGCGGCGTGGCCATCATTTTCGTCAGTCATCGACTCGACGAGGTGATGGAAGTCGCCGAGCGCGTGACCGTGTTGCGGGACGGTGTGTCGCAAGGTTGCTTCGACGCCACGGAGATGACGGACCAGCGCCTGACAACGCTGATGACGGGCCAGGCCTTTCACTACACACCGCGCCGTCTCGACCACGGCGCCGCGCCGATGGTTCTGGAAGCCCGCGGCCTGAGCCGTGCCGGTGAGTATGAGGACATCGACCTGCAGGTGCGTGCGGGTGAGATCCTGGGCATCACCGGCTTGCTGGGCTCCGGTCGCACCGAACTGGCACTGTCGTTGTTCGGCATGACACAGCCCGACGGCGGCGAGATCAGGGTCGACGGCCAGGTGGTGGCGCTGCGATCCAATCGCGACGCCATCGGCCACGGCATCGCCTATCTGGCCGAGGACCGGCTGAGCCATGGCCTGATCGTCGCGCAGTCGATCGGGTCGAACATCATCGTCTCCGTGCTAGACGAGTTGCTGAACGGCTTCGGCCTGGTGGCCGAACGCAGTCGCGAGTCGGCGGTGCGGCGTGGCGTCGACGATCTGCACATCAAGACCGACAACCCGGACAACGCGGTGTCCACGCTGTCGGGCGGCAATCAACAGCGCGTGGTGCTGGCCAAGTGGTTGGCAACGCGACCCCGTGTGCTGATCCTGGACAGCCCGACGGTCGGCGTCGATGTGGCTGCCAAGGACGGCATCTACGAAGTCATCCGAACATTGGCCGCTCAGGGCTTGGCCGTGATCATGATTTCGGACGAGATCCCCGAAGTGCTCTTTCACAGCGACCGAATCCTGGTGATGGCGCGTGGGCGAATCTCGCACTCCTTCGATGCCAGCCGGGTTAGCGCAGACGAACTGCAGGAGGCCGTTCATGGCTGAGACTTGGCGCCGATGGCGCGGCACGCAGGAGCTGCGCCTGATGACGGTGCTCCTCGCGATCGGGGCGGTGCTCTGGGTCGCCACCCCGGGCTTCGGGTCGGCTCAGAACCTGATGGACATGCTCACCTCAAGTGCCTTCACCGCCATTCTGGCCACCGGCTTGTTGATGGTGCTCGTCGCCGGGGGTGTGGACATCTCGTTCGCGGCGACGGCATCGATCACGCAGTATGTGGCACTCAGCCTGGCCAATCAGGGCCACCTGGGGTGGGTGGGCCTGCTGCTGGTGGCGGTGGTGCTGGGTGCGCTGCTGGGACTCGTCAATGCGTTGCTGGTGACCACCCTGGGCCTGTCGAGCATCATCGTCACGATTGCCACGCAGAGCCTCTACTACGGCTTGTTGATGGCCGCCACCAACGGCCAGGACATCTTTGCCTTGCCGGCCTGGTTCAACGACGGGCTGCACTGGGTCTTCCATGTCGACGCCCATGGCGGCGAACACGCGCTGAACCTGCAGATCGTGGCCTTGGCCCTGGTCTGCGGTTTCACGGGCTGGCTGCTCACGCGCACCAGCATCGGCCGCCAAATCTTCGCGATGGGCGGCAACCCGGAGGCGGCGCGGCGAGTCGGATTCCCCGTGTTCCGCCTCAACCTGCTGGTCTACGGTTTCATGGGCGCAGTGGCCGGCCTCGCATCGCTGGTGCATGCCCAACTGGTGCAATCGGTATCGCCCTCGGCACTGGTGGGCCGTGAGCTGGACGTTCTGGCCGCCGTGGTGCTGGGTGGCGCCAGCCTCAACGGCGGCATCGGCAGCGTACCCGGCACGTTGCTCGGCGTCGCGTTGCTGGCCGTGCTGCAAAACGGGCTGACGCTGCTGGGCGTGTCCTCGTACTGGTCTCAGCTGTGCACCGGCGGGGTCATCCTCGCTGCCGTCGTGATGATGGCGCACCAGGGCCGGCGCCCCATGGCGCGGAGTAAGGCGGAGGCCGCATGAACGCGTCGCCTGAGCCGCTCCTGGCCGGCCTGAAGCGAGGGCTGGGCCCCGTCAACCTGCGCTTGCTGGCCCTGCTGCTGGCGCTGTCGGTCTTGTTCGCAGGTACCGCCGGGCCGCAGATGTTCAGTGCTGCGAGTCTGCGGTCCATGGCATTCCAGCTGCCGGAACTCGGCCTGCTGTCGCTGGCCATGATGGTGCCGCTGCTCTCCGGCGGACTCGACCTCTCGATCATCGCCACCGCCAACCTCAGCGCACTGACGATGGCGTGGGTGCTGACACACGGTCTGCCCGCCGAACCCGGCCTCTGGTGGGCGTTGTGGCAGTTGGGCGCGGTGCTGGCGGGCATGCTGGTGGCGGCCTGCGTGGGCCTGCTCAATGGCTACCTGATCGCCCATCTGCGGGTCTCACCGATTCTCGCCACGCTGGGCACCATGACCCTGGTCAAAGGCATCACGGTGGGTTTGACCCATGGCGGCGTGGTCTCGGGCTTTCCTGCGCCGGTGCTTTTTCTGGGGCATGGCACCGTCGCCGGCGTACCGGTGGCGCTGCTGCTGTTCGCCGTCGTGGCCATCCCGGTCGGCGTGATGCTGTCGCGCAGTCCCTTCGGCGTGACTGTCGCGATGGTGGGTTCCAACGAAGTGGCGACCCGGTACTCAGGCGTCGACACTCCGTGGGTCTTGATGCGGGTCTACGTGCTCTCCGCATGCTTGGCCGCCATCGCGGGTCTCGTGATGATGGCGCGATTCGACTCTGCCAACGCTGCGTACGGAGAGAGCTATCTGCTCGTCACGATCCTCGCGGCAGTGCTGGGGGGCGTCAACCCGACGGGTGGATTCGGCCGTGTGAGTGGGCTGGTGATTGCGCTGGTCATCCTGCAGTTGATTTCAACAGCGGCCAGCATGCTCGACCTGAGCCAGTTCCTGACGCTGTCGATCTGGGGCGCGACGCTGATCGGCGTGGCGGGCACCACGGCATTGCGGGCCTGGTGGATGCGACGGCGGCTGATGTCGCCGTCCGCGCTCGCCGTGGACGGGCTGAAGACCGCTGGTATCGCGGTCGCACCGGCCGGGACAATCGACCGCGGCCGCTAGAGGTCATTCGGGCGGCGTTCGTGCCGCCGGCGCCAGCAATTGCGCCTCGACGAAGCGCAGCGCCCGAACGTAGACCGGACGCCAGTCCGGCGACGGGGCCGAGCCGACAGGGTGCCAGAAGAAGTTGAACAGATGGCCACCGTCGTCGTCAGTGAAGTGGCTCCAGAGATCAGGCAGCTTCGCGTCGACCACGAGTTGATGGATGGACCAGACCTGGCCCTTGTATCCGGCATCCCAGACGCCGAGATGGCGCGCCGTGCGCGCGCCATGAATACCGGCCTCCTCGAGTAATTCCCGAATCGCTGCCGAGGCCGGTGATTCGTCGGGTTCGATGGTTCCCTTGACGAACTGACAGCCCGCCGACGGATGACGGAAGACCAGCATCTCGTCGACCGCTCCGATGGAACGCAGAACAACGGCGCAGGCCTTGTTGGGAATCAGGTTTCCCGAGGTCGGACTTGCGTCGCGAATGTTGATATCCCGTGACATGTCGGCTGGAATAAGGGTTGCGCCGCACCGTTTCGTCAGCGCCATCAACCCAAAGGATACCAAGCCGCTCCCGACAACTGACGCTCTGAACACGCGCGATCCGCGCTGCTGAAGTGCGGGATTCCTGCTTGGTGCAGCGCGGATTTCGATTCAACGTTCTCGTGCTGGAAGCCCCCAATCCTGCGGGCGGAATTCGGAGAGGCTGTCCAAGATGGCAGTGGCCATCGAAAATCGGGACCTGTCCATCGCGGCATGGGGAACGGCGATGACACGCATCCCGGCGGCGATGGCTGCTTGCACACCGATGGGCGAATCTTCGAAGGCCAAGGCCCGGTCAGGTCTCACACCGATTCGCTCCGCCGCGATCCTGAACACGTCAGGTGCGGGCTTCGGCGCGAGCACGCCAGCGTCGTCCGGTGTGACCACCGCAGAGAAATGCGCGAACCATTCGCCGTGTCGATGCGCCTTTCGTTGCAGGGAGTCCAGCCTCGAACTGGTGGCCACGGCCATCGGAATGCGGTGGCGTGCCAGATGCAGCACCAGCTCACGCGCGCCCGGCATCGCTGCGGCATTCATCAGCCGCGCCTGCAGATGGGGCTCACGTTCTTCGAGCAATTCGTCCGCCGACAGAGGCAGTGACAGGGTCGCCACCACGCTGGCGGCCAAGGCCCTCGCGCCCAAGCCGACCGTCTGTTGGCGCAGACCCCGGTCGAGGGACTTGCCGAAGCGGTGGAGAACAGACTGCATCGCCTCCGTATAGATCGCCTCTGTGTCGAGCAGCAGCCCGTCCATGTCGAAGATGACCGCCACAACGTCACCGCGCGCACTTGTCGACATAAGGCATCCCGAATCCATTGCTTGAATTGTCCACCGCCACCCCACAGAACCTTTTGCGCAATGCGGCGATCACGCTGGCGCTCATGCTCACTGTTTTGCACGACGCGGGCAGTGGTCTGACCGGTCTCGGGAACGTTGGCCGTCGCAGCGTCCAGGTCGACACACTGGCGGCGGACAATTTGACGACCGCCTTCTCACAGATTCGGACCGGCTTTTCGTTCGTGCCATTGACGGGCAGCATCGGAACCACGCCGCCCGGTGAGTTTGCACATTGGCTAAATTCGTACTTCTCGAGCGGCTATGTCGACTGTCCTGGCCACCACTTCCGGTGGGTCGGCTATCGCTATGTCGTTGTCCAATACGGCTTCGGCGTTCGCTCGCGCCGGCGCGTTGCGTCGCTCGTCTGACCGCGTGTAGGCTGTGAAGACCCCGACGTCCGGGTCCTTCCCCAGCTGCCCCACAAGTGCGAGCCGACGTTACCCCGCGCACTCCGACTGCACGATAGGAACCTAGCGCTTCTCGCGCAGCAATCGCGGCCGTTCGGCGCGGCTCCGGCCGGATTTGGATTTCGGCTCCTGGGCGCCGGGCGCGCCCACGCGCAGCCCGTCCATGACGAGGTCCATGAGCCGACCAAGACGTGGTTGCCAATCTCCGCGGGGATCGATCTGCCAAATGCCTGCGGTGACAAGAAAGAAGTCGTCGACGGTCACTCCCGGACGGATCGTTCCTGCTTTGTGGTTAGCGTCCAGCAGGAGTTGGGCCGCTGCAGGCACGGGAGCGTAGCCCGATGATGTGCCCGGGCATGCGCGGTCACTTGCGGCCTGGCGGATCGCGTCGGGCAAGCCCGCCTTGGTCACGGCGTACTGGGCAAGACCATCCATCCACTCGCGCAGGGCTTGCTGCGGCGGGCGTGTCCGCAGCAGTTCGCCCGCCAGATTAGCAACCTGTTCCATCTCGTAGCGGTAGATCTCGATGACGAGCGCCTCACGGCTCGGGAAGTTTCGGTAGAACGTGGCCTGGCCGACCCCCGCCTTCTTCGCAATGGCGCTGAGCGCGACGTCGGGGTGATGGGTCAACTCGGCGACTGCCACTTTCAGGATGCGCTCGCGGTTCTCCAGTGCGTCCGAACGCAAGCGTGTGTCCATCTCGGCACTCCTCCTGTCAATCAAACTTGCCAAACGGACAACTGTCCGATATGCTTTCGAACAAGCGGATAGATGTCCGCTTAAGCATTTTACCGGAACACTTTGAAAGGCTCTTCGTGAAAATCTCTGGCAACACCATCCTGATCACCGGCGGCACTTCAGGCATAGGACTCGGCTTGGCCCTCCGCTTCCACACGGCCGGCAACAAAGTGATCGTCGCCGGCCGACGCAAGGAACTGCTCGACCGTATCACGACCGACCACCCGGGAATCGAAGCGGTCGTGCTCGATGTGGGAGACAGCGCTTCGATCCTCGGTGCAAGCGAAGTGATCGCCGCCCGCTACCCGGAACTGAACGTCCTGATCAACAACGCCGGCATCATGCACTGGGAAGATGTCCGCGACTCCGCCGGCCTCCAGATCGCCGAGGACACGATAACAACCAACCTGCTCGGTTCGATTCGGATGGTGTACGCCTTCTTGCCGCACCTGTTGAAGAAGGGCGACGCGGCCATTCTGAACGTGACCTCGGCGCTGGCCTTCGTCCCCTTTCCTGCCACGCCGACGTACAGCGCAACCAAGGCCGCGCTTCACCCTAGATCCGGCAGTCGAGTCTGTCGAATCGGCCCAAGAACAAGGGCTGGTGCGGGTGGGGCAAGGACTGACAAACTCACCCAATGGGTGAAGCAAGACGCGAGCAATTGGGGTCCGCGCTGACC
>Ga0307508_10000857_pt1 | contig 35336 bp, 56 predicted proteins | sample 9_EM_MG_FD_203089 | JGI IMG/M metagenome (GOLD analysis project Ga0307508, IMG submission 203089) | Populus trichocarpa ectomycorrhiza microbial communities from riparian zone in the Pacific Northwest, United States - 9_EM | ecosystem: Host-associated > Plants > Roots > Unclassified | place...
TGGGGTCCGCGAGCTTGTCGATGCGTGCCTGTAGCGCCATGACGTGAGCGGCCAGCGTCGCAACGGGCTCGGGCAGGCTGGCCAGAAGCTCGCCGTCGTCGTCGGTGTGCTCCTGCCACCAGTCGGCGTAGTCCGCGCGCGGACCGCCGTGGCCCGTGCAGGTGCCGTCGCAGTGCTTCGGAGTCACCCGCACCTTGCGGGCTGGACGAGTCAACGGCGGGAGCGAGATATCCAGATCCACGTCGGACTCGTCGAGGGCCCGCGCTTCCCGGCCAGTCATCGTCTTCCCCTCTCGTTTTTGATCATGATGCGGTCTGGACATCGGGTCCACCGACAGGGGTCGGCCCGGAATGCGTGCTCATGCATGTCGGCGTCGGCTTCCTTGTAGAAGGCCCACTGCTTGGCCCCGCCCGGGTGCCCGCAGTGCGAGCGGACCCACCAGTTGAACGAGTCGTCGCGCGGTAGCCGCTGGTCGGCGGGCCACTGGCCGTCAGGCATCGGGCGCTTGATCCACACCACGCCGCTCTGGTTGACGGGGCCGCCCAGGATCAGCCAGACGCCGGTGTGGCCGGCGGCCGGAGCCCCACCCTCCGACGGGAGGGTGGGGTTCTGGCGTGCCCGGTTCGCCTCGTGGCGTTCCCGGTCCCTTGCGGTCACGACCACTCAGGTAGCGCGGTGGTGCGCCGGCGCTGGTTGTAGAGGTTGGTGATGACCCGGGCGAGCTGCGTGGACAGGTTGCCAGTCCGGGTGAGCTGCTGGCCCCGGGCGTTGCCGACCAGACCGTCCGGACCGCCGGGAACCCCGGCGAGGCGCTTGGTCAGGTCGTCCAAGTCCACGTCGCGGCCGTACCTGGCGAGCATTCGGCCCAGGCCTTCGATCAGGGATCCTTGCACGGCGGCCGGGCGGTGCCCGTACGCCTTGGTGAGCACGGCAAGCGTGGCGTCGGCCGCCTCGGGGGCCAGGGCGTAGACGCGCTCCAGGCTGCCGATGGCCGAGAGCCGCGCCTCGGTGGCGGAACCCCCGACCGCCCAGCCGTGATCGGCCAGGAAGGTGGACAGGCGCATCGCGTTCTCGTCCTGCTCCACGCAGGCGATGAGGAACTGGTCGATACGGGAAACCTTCTCGGTGGTATTGAGCAGCCGGAACAGGGCCGCCTCTTCGGGGATGGTCAGGCCCCGGTACTCCATCGTCTGGATGACGCCGGTGAAGGCGGCGGCCTCGGCGGCACGGTAGCGGTGCTGCCCGTCGATGACGTGGATACGTTTGGGGGAGCGTAGCGAGGTGGTCAGCACCCCAAGGGCGTCGGGTTGGAGGTTGGCGGCCATCTTGGCGACGCGGGCCTTCTTCAGGCTGCGCTGCACGTTGGGGTCAACCCAGAGATCCCCGATCTTGCGCTCCACCATCTTGTACGACACGCGGTCGGTGTTCGGGTTCATGACTGGCTGGTCTCCCTCATCTTCTTGATCATCTTCTCCATTTCCCGGCGGATGGCCGAGAGTCGGGCATGCGCCGGGCCAACCTGCTCCCAGGTCAGATCGGGGTTCGGCGGGCCCAACTCGACAAGCCCGGCGACCAGCCCTTCCATCTGCGGAAGGGCCTTGTCCCAGGCGGCACGCTGGCGGGCGGCGCTGGCCGACTCGACCGGCGCGGCCGGATGCGGGCGGGACACGGGGGCGGAGCGGCTACCGGTAACCCGCTGATAGTTGGCCCAGATGCTGCTGTTGCCGGCGTCGATCTCGGCCAGCGCTTCGCGGGCCTGCTCGCACCTGTCGTCGGGGGCGTCCGTCGGCCCGTTGGCCAGGACGTGGATCGTCCACAGGCGCTTGGCGGTGGAGGCGGACATGCCGAACGGCGCGCCGAGCGTGGACAGCACGTAGTCATCAGAGTGGTTGCTGCTGCGGCCCGGCTTGCGCTTGCCGGATTGGGTCTGGCGGCGCAACTCGACTCCCCGGCGCTGGGCTTCGGCACCGCGGTGGACGGCGGCCGGTTCGTCGAGGCGGCGCAGCACCTCCCAGAGGCGGCAAATCTCGGACGCCTTCCACGGCAGGGCGAGGTAGTCGTCTTCGTTGTCACGCTGCAAACACTTGGCGGCTTCTTCGATGGTGTCGACGAAGACCACGGGGACGCGCCGCTTCTCCATCAGCAGGTGCGCGAACAGGCGGCGGCGCCCGGAGATCAGCGTCCCGTCCTTCCAGAGGGTCAGCGGATGGCGCAGCCCCTCGTCGCGGATGCTGGCGCCGAGGATCAAGCAACTGCCAGGGCCTTTACGCAGGCGCGGAATACGCACCGACTCGGCGCGCATGAGCTGCACGGGGGAGGTGGTCACCCGACGACCGCCAACTCATCGGTGACACCGTCAGACCAGGGCCACATGTCGCTTCCGGCGATCTCGGCCCGCTTGTGGGTGTCCTCGAGGGCGGCGGCCAGGTCGGCGTTGATCTGCTCGGCGGTACGAGTGGTGGCACGCTCGGCGAGGGTCGCCCAGCCCCGGGGCCGGTACGGCTCGGTGGCGGAGTCGAGGCGGTGGCGGCCTCGGGGGGCGACCAGGCGGGCGGTCGGGGGCGTCCACGGATTCCAGGTGAGGCTTTCCAGCCAGAGCCGGTAGGCCAGCGCGGCGAGGGTCAGCGCCGCGAGGACGGCCAGGGCCGCTAGCGGGGATATCGCGACCGGGTTGAGCATCTTCGGTCCCTTCTCGGGTGTCTTGAACGACACCATCATGCACATGCCCGGCTCCCGCTGTCAACCGGAACAGGACAGTGCATGTCGGGGCAGTCCGAGGAGGTCGGCCATGGCCGACGGAAGGCCGATCCCGTATGCTGCTGACAGACGCACGCCCGAAGCATAGATGAGGATAAATAATGGCCAGTTACAAGACGATGTGGCAGGAGGCGGTCGGCGAAGTCGAACGGCTGAGAGGCGAAGTCGAACGGCTGGCGGGCGAAGTCGAACGGCTGACACAGCCCCGGCAGATCGTGGACCTGGCCGGCATCGCCCGGCACATGCACGTCGAGAGGTTCACGCCGCAGCAGTGGAAGCAGCGCAAACACCTTCCCCCAGTCGACTTCCCGGAAATCAAGGAACCCCTCTGGTACGCCGCGACGATCCGCGAGCACTTCGCCGACCGCACGCATCGGATCTGGTACGACGACCCCGAGCAGGAGCTGTCGCCCGCCGCCTGACGGGTGCACAATGAACAGCGCCCCGGGTTGGAAGCCCGAGGCGCTGAAGGTGAAGCAGAACAGGTCGCCACCTGCACCCAGGAGTCTACCGACGCCATACAGGCTCGGCAACTCCCGAGGGTGCCCTATCTGAAAGAGGCACCTTGTCTAACAAGGCAACCAATTGGGCTCAGGCTCAGCACGTCGGCCACAGCGGCGCGAAGTTTGTCCTGCTGGTGCTTGCCGACTACGCCGACCAGGACTGGTCGTGCTTCCCCTCGGTCAAGGTCATCTCCCAGATCACCGAGATGGGCGAGAGCAGCGTGCGGAAGGCGCTCGCGCTGCTCACGTCGAACGGCCTCATCCGGAGCTTCGTGCGGCGGCGGGACGACGGATCCCAGCGCTCCAGTCGATACCAGCTCTTGCCTGATGGTGACGGAACCCCGGAACCGGAGGTCTGTGACTGGTCCCACCAGCGGTCCACCCGAGAGCCCCCCCTCTCTGAGGGAGCGCCCCCCCCTCTCCCTCAGAGAGGGGGGCCCCTCTCTGAGGGAGCGCTTATTCCTTATATAGATCCATCACCAGTAGATCCATCACCACTTACCCCCGGCGCTTCGCGCACGGCGAAGGCGACTCGACTTCCCGACGACTTCCAGCCCACCGAGGAAATGCGGAACTGGTTCGTCGCCGAGAACCTGCACAACGCCATCCCGGACCCCCGCACGGAGCACGCCACGTTCTGCGACTACTGGCGCGCCAAGGCCGGCGCCGGCGCCCGGAAGGTGGATTGGCCTGCCACCTGGCGCAACTGGATGCGCAGGGCCGCGAACGACGTCAATCGGAGCACCTACCGCAACGCGACCGTAGCCGCATGCAAGCCCAGCACGACCGACCAGAGGATCGCCCAGGGCCAGGCCCTGGCCGCCAAGTACAGGGAGCAGGGACTGTGAACCTTTCCGAGACCGCCGATCTTCTGACCGCCATGAGTGCGTACGACCGCCGGACCATCGGCGACGGTGACGTGATCGCCTGGCAGGCCATCCTCTCCGACGCGTCTTTCGATGACTGCCTGGAGGCGGTGAAGCAGCACTACGCGGAGCACACCGAGTGGATCATGCCCGCGCATGTGCGGCGTGCTGTCCGTGACATGGTGAGCCAGCGGGAGATGGCCGCGCGGGCGACGGGGTGGGCGCCGGGCCAGCACGGGGTGCCGAAGGACCAGGCGATGCCGGAGATCGCCGGGCCGGTCGACGAGGGCTCCATCTCCGGCCCGGTCCGGGCGTTGCTGGACTCGGTGCGGGCGATGCTTCCGGAGGGCTCCAGGGAGGCGCTGATGCCTCGCGCGGCGTACTGGGGTCGGGAGCACCGGGCGTTCGTGCGTACCCGCGACGGCGAGCCCAATCCGCTCTACAGGCCGAAGGCCGGTGCCGCCACGGTGCATCTGGTGCATGACGGCTCCGGTGCCGCCACGTGCTGCCACCGCACGCCGTTCGAGCTTCCGCTGGGCGAGTGCATCACCACCGACCCGCTGGCCGCCACCTGCACGGGTGACCCGAAGGTGACGTCGTGAAGATCCTCTCCAGGTGGCTGGACCGCGACGGCGAGGAGTGGTGGCAGATCGAGGGAGTGGGCTGGCGGCTGGCCGGACGGTCACCTGGTGGCGCCATGGACGGATGGGAGCGCAAGGAGGTCGAGAAGAGGTTCGGACCGCTCAGGCCGCTTGACGGGCGGGAGGCGTCGTGACGGCCGCATGGATCTTGGGCCTGCTGGCCTGCTTCGCGGTGATGGTACTGGCGGCGGCCTGCATGTTCACCGTGCGGAGCGGGCGCGCCTTCACTGCCTGGTCGGTGGTGTTCGTTGCCGCCATCCTGTCGATCATCGCGCTGGCCAAGTTGACCGGGCAGGCTTGACGGGTAGCGTCACTCGTGTATGCTGTGCGTAGACAGTCGATCGAGGAGGCGCACGCATGACAGACCCGCAGATGGCCGAGACCCCCCAGGTCCGGGACAACGGAACCGCCCCGCACGCAAGCCTCGCCGAGGCCCTGGCCGCATTCCAGGCCGAGGTGCCGAAGATGTCCAAGGATGAGCGGGCCAAAGTCAAGGGGGAGACGAAGGACGGGCGCGTGTACGACAAGTCGTACGACTATGCGGGCCTGGACCAGTTCGTCGAGATCGTGGAGCCGGTCCTCGGCAAGCACGGCCTGTCGATAACCTCCAAGAGCACGTTCACGCCCGATGGCGTCTTCATGCTGGAGGTTTCGCTACTGCACGAGAGCGGCGAGCGAGAGACCGCGTACTGGCCGCTGCCGGACCCGCGCCGGTCCGGCCCCCAGGACATCGGCTCTGCCTACACCTACGGTCGCCGCTACCTCGGGTGGGGACTCACCGGCACCTTCCCCGGCGGTGTCGACGACGACGGCAAGCAGGCCCAGCAGCACGCCCGCGAGCGCTGGGAGGACGCCAAGCCGGTCCGGCCCGTGTCCGCCCCGCCCGCGCAGCCGCCAAAGACCTCCTGGACCGATGAGGAGGTGGCCGAATACCAGGCCAAGCTGACTCAGGTCAGCCTGACGGCCGTCGGCGCCGCGTACGACTGGATGGCCAGCCGGGACCTGCACAACCGTGGCGTCGGACCCTCCGGAAAGACGGCGAGTCTCGTCCTGGCGCTTCGCCTGGCCGATTCAGCCCTGCTGCCGGAAACCACCCCTGAGGAGATCGCCACACTCAGGACGGTCGGCGAGGAACGCGGCCTGATGAAGATCAAAGTAGCCCCGACGGCGACGCTGGAGGAGGCGCTGTTCGATGCCCTGGAACTGGCCAAGCACGCGATCCAGGTCTTCGGCACGGACGGCCCGTGATGCGCGCTAGCTCGACGGTTGCGGCAGCGTTCGAGCAGGCCGGATTCGTCCTGGTCCGTTCGAACAGGCACTCGATCTGGCGATGCCCCTGCGGGCATGCCCAGCTCGTGGGCAGCAAGACGCCTGGCAGGGGCCGGGCGGCGCAGAACACGGTGGCGGACATCGCCCGCACACTGAAAGCGTGCCGCCGGCGGGCAAGCGCCGCGGCCTGAGAGGCGGCAGGGGCTCACGGAGACGGTCTGACCTGCCTGACACCATGCGACGCCCGAAAGCGACCGGCAGCCCGCTTAAGGGCCGGTCGTCGCACCAAACGAAGCGAGGAGAACATGACCAACAAAACCCCCGGATGGATCGGCCCCCGCGACCCCGACCGCCCGCACCTGGACATCGGCTACGCCGACGGCAACGTCGTCAACTGCACCGACCACGACAGGGGCGACTGCCTCTTGCACGAGCCGGTCCCGGCCGAGCACGCCCTGACCGACGCGGAGAAGCTGGCCGCCCTGGAGACCTACCTGAAAGTCCTGAAGTCGACGGCGGACACGCTGCGAGCCTCCGTGACCACCGACATGCGCGACCGCAACGTGGAGCGTGTCGGCGCCTACCTGCCCGACGGCACCAAGATGGCCAGCGTCAGCTACAGCGACGGCCGCAAGGCCGTCAGGGTCATCGACGAGGCCGGCGCGCTGGCGTGGGCCGAGCGGAACTACCCGGACGAGGTGCAGACCGTACGGACCATCCGGCCCGGCTTCCTGAAGAAGCTGCTCGACGTGGCCGGTTCGCTGCCCGTCGGCAGCATGGGCCTGGACTCGGCCACGGGCGAACTGCTGCCCTTCATCCAGGTCCAGCAGGGCAACCCGTACGTCACGGTCACCACCACCAAGGACGGCGTGAACCGCATGGCGACCCTCGCTGGTGGGTTCGTGGCGATGCTGGAGGCCGGACGGTGAGCGCGGAACGCGACTGGGAGGCCGCCGCCGCACGACGGCTGGACCGCAACGTCGAGGGCCTGGTTTCCCGCATGCGGGCCACGGCCGACCAGATCGAGCGCGAGGCCAAGCACAACATCGCGGCGGCGACCAAGGGCGACCGCTCGTACGCCACCTACGCCCGGGTGGCAGGCCAGGCCATCCACGAACTGCACGCGCTGGTCTTCAACGCCAACGCCGCGGACATCACCGACGCGGCCCACGACGCCGACCGGGCCCACCAGGAGAAGCAGGCGGCGGGGAAGGGCTCCACCTCGTACGCGGCGAAGGTGGCGGCCCTGACCGCCGTCCTGGTCTCTCTGGACGGCTGGATCGAGGGCGCCCAGGAGAACCACGAAGCGATGGGCCACCGGCACGAGAACCGGGGCGAGGAGTGCTGGCGCTCGTACGCCCCCGGCGACATCCGCAACATGGTCAACGACGCTGCCCGCGAGGTGGGCGTCTCCGAGATCCCCATGCCCAGCGCCCGCAAGGAGGACCTGAAGTGAAGAGGCTCATGCTGGCCGCCGTCGCCGTGGTGGCGCTGCTCACCACCACAGCGGGCGGGTGCGGGCACAAACCGCCCGCCAAGAAGACCGACACGTTCGTCCGCGACTGCACCGTCAAGGGCGGACACGTCACCACCGAGCGGCGCGGCCACAGCGTCGTGCGCGTGTGCGTCCCGAACGGCGGGGGGACCTGGCAGTGATGCGCAGCCCAATGGTCACCGGTGCAGCCGTCGTGGCCATGCTGGTATCAACGGCCGCCCTAGCCGGGGCGGTGGCCGCCCTGCGTAGGCCCATCCCGGAAATCCCGGAGCAGCAGCCTCTCGGCGTGTGCGTGTTCCTCAACGACAGCTTCGCGGACACTACGGTCACGGCGACCGTGGAGCAGGCCACCAGGGTCAACGGGGTCGTCACCTGCGAGTCCGGTTCATATGTGCCGGTCACCCCGAAGTAGCGCATACCCTGAGCCGTATGCAGCTTGCGCAGCTCGCCCGGGATCTCGGGTATGCCATCCGTTCCTCCTTCGCCGTCACGCCCAAGGGCGTGGCGGGGGAGGAGAAGCTCGACCGCTACTGGACCGAGGGGGAGGGCGCAGCGAAGATCCGCTGGGCGGAGCCGTGCGCCTTCTGCCGGTGCAAGGAGCATCTGGGCAAGTTCATCCAGGGCAACAAGCTGGCTGGGCACTGTGCCAATCTTGAGAAAAGAGCGACGGGTCACTGGCCGAACCCGCAACACAGCAAGACCCACCACTGCCCTTGCTAACGCCCTTGGTGTATGCTTAGGGCATACACGAGGAGATGAGCAGGATGGACACAGCAACCCGGATCGCACGAGTCGGCGCCCGGATGACCCCCCGCCAGCGGCGCCGGATCGTCAAGAAGGCTGGCCGCGACCCGTACGCCATCGTCTACCGCGACGACGGCATGGGCTACCCGCCCAGCAAGCAGGGCTACCGCGAGGTTGTCGACGCCCGCCACGCCCCGGAGCCCGGCACAGAGGAGGCGTTCTGATGGTCTACACCACGCAGGGCCTGATGACCCGCGCCGACATCGCCGACCACGAGGCCCTGACCGACACCGGCCGCAACCCGGAGTGCCCCGGGCATCCCGACGAGGACGGCTGGAAGGGCGGCCCGTTCGGCGTCACCTACTGCTCCCGCGCGGAGAACTGCCCGGACGAGCGGTGCCCGTACTGCGATGGACCGCTGGCCAGCGATCGGGTCTGCGCTGACGACAACTGCGACCCGCCCCCGGCCTGGAGCTGATGTGAGTTTCGAGGTCGCTAAGGCAATCGCCAGCGCAAGGGCTTTCTCGATTTGCGAGGGCTGCCGCGCGTTCACGACCCTTGACGCGCACCACCGGGTGACCCGCGGCTCCGGCGGCGTACACGGGGTCGCAGCCGGGGTGTCCAACAGCCCGCAAAACCTGCTGATGCTGTGCCGGGGATGCCACGACCGCACGCTCAACGCAGCAGCCGAGTGCATCGAGATCGGCTGGGTTATCGAGCGGCGTTCCGGAGTCGACCCGCGCGAGGTTCCGGCGAAGATCCACACCGTGAACGGGCATGGCTGGTGGTTCCTGACCGAGGAGGGCGGCTACATATGGGCGGACACTTTGAACCTGGACCCCGACTATGCCCTCAGTTACAAGATCGAAAACGAAGACGAGTGCCGCTCTGACCCAACGTGCCGTTGCGAGCCCGGCGAATGCCGCTGCAATGGTTCAACCCTGAAGGAAGGCACGGAATGACCCTCAGCTCCCCCGGCCAGCCCGTCATCGGCACCGCCGACCATGCCCGCCTGGTCACCCACGGCAGGCACTCCGGCGTCTTCACCGCGATGGCCTGGCTGGCGTTCAACCACCTGCCCGGCCCGCTCCAGGACCTCTCCCGGCCGCTCTACGTCGCCGCGATGGACCTGCTGATCCGGATCCCCGACGACTCCGCCGAGCTGACCAGCGCCCTGAACAGGCTCGTCGAGGCCAAGGACTGGTTCGTGCGCGCTGGCATCCGCAGCGACCAGGGCCAGCCGGGCCCGGTCCCGCGCCCGGCCATCGTCGTCGACCCTCCGACCGACTGGGCGGCAACCGCCCGGGATCTGACCTCCGGCGACCAGGAGCGCACCGACAAGCACCTGCCGACGTTCCCGACCGAGCGGACCAGCGAGGACCCCCTGTCATGAGCAACCATGACCACTGGGCCGCCCGATGGACCGCCGACGACATGAACACCGACGAGGTCTCCGACGGTTACCACACGTTCGGCGAGCTGTACGACCACCGGCGGGCGCTCACGGCCGTCCTGGCCGCCGAACGGGCGGATATCTCCTGGCGGTCCAAGGCGCACCACCCCGACGACGGCCCGATGTTCGAGGGCGGCTACTTCATCATGGGGATCGACACGCCCGCCGGGACGATCACCTACCACTACAAGCTGTCCCACTGGGACGACTTCGCCGAGGTGCCCGCGCTGCCGCACGCGCCGAAGTGGGACGGCGCGACGCCGGGCGACACCGTGCTCCGGCTCCTGGCCTGGGCGCGGGATGAGCCGGTACCGGTGGCGTTAACCGCCCCGGTCCGACACCGCTTCCCGTCGGGCGATTGCGACCCGACCTGTCCGTGCCAGCAGCCGGGCTGGGCAACGCAGGAATGAATAGCCGGGGGCGCCGGGCGCAGGCACGTGCTGATGCCCGGCGCATCGCGAACACCCGGCGGGAGCTGGCCGAGAAGGCACGGCGGGACGCCCGACACAAGATCAAAAACGATGAGAGGTTACGGGCCGAGCAGCGAATACGGCGCGACCTTGAGCTGGGCGGAGTCGACGTTCCACAGCAGTTGCGAGCCGTAGAACTGGATCGGGAACGGGCCGACTAGCTGCGTCCCGGAGGCTGACGTCGGGATCGTGTACGGGCGAGGCCCCGCCGTCAGCCCGTCCACCCCGGATGCAACTTGCACCGTCAGGCCGTGCGTCGAGCCCGCATCACCGTTGAGCACGGCCAGCATGGTCGCCCCGTCGTTCGGACTCACATTGCCGTTGACCGCGTCCCCGGCCACACTCGGCGCCGGGAAGGCCGTCAGCGTGGTACGGCTCACGCTGGTCACGCTCGTCGCGGTACGCCCGGCCATCGGCCCTCGTTTCGATCGGTGCTCGCTGCGGATGCCAGTCTGGCATGCGTCCAGGGCGGCCGGCGCCCGCATCGGGGGGCCGGCCGCCCTGACGTCACTGCTGAGGCGGGATCAGGGGCTGGCCCTGCGCCGGCACCAGCCGACGCCCGTACGCGTCCCTCGGGGCCGCTACGGGCGTCGTGTGCTGCCTGGCGTACGCGGTCAGCACCACCTGCAGCACCCCGGCCGCCGCGTCCACCCACTTCGCGGCAGACCCCGTCAGAACGCCCGAAGTCTGCAGCACCACCAGCAGCGCCAGCACCGTCGTCCCGAACGTGATCAGCGTGGCCAGCGGGAACTTGCGGAACGGGTTGATCATCCCTGCCACCTCACACCCATCTGCCCCCACGTCGCCGGGTAGACAACCCCGTCGACGTGGATGCCCCGCATGTTCTGATACCAGCGCACCCCGGCCGCTGTCTGCGGACCGTACTGGCCGTCGGCCGCGCCGCAGTGCTTCGCGCCGATGAAGCGCTGCACGAACAGCACGTCGTCGCCCGTCATGAGCGGGCTGGTGACCTTCAACTGCCGGGTGCCGGGGGCGCGAGCGCTCGGCTTCGGCGTCGGAGGCTTCGGCGCGGGCGGTTTCGGCGCCGGGCAGATGTCGAACACGGGGCTGGACGCCTGCGCGGTCAGGTCGTAGCCGGTACAGGTCGAACTGTCCGCATGCTCGCCGCCGTGCTTGCCGGACAGATGCACGTGATCGGCGTGCGGGTTGGAGCCGGTGTAATTGCGCGGCTTCCAGCCCACCGTCACCGACCAGATGACCCGGTTGTGGATGATGTACTGCAGGTCACCCGAATGCGCGAGGGCCTGGTTGACGATGGCCTGCGCGCGGGAGCCGGAGACCATCGGGTCGATGGCGTGGACCACGCCCCAGGAGTCCCGGTTGTGGTCGGAGCACTCGCCCTGGTGCGCGGCGTCGCCGATCCAGCCGACCACCACACCGTGGCCCCAGCAGTCCCACACCTTCTGGCGCCGGACGGCGAGGTTGTGCGCGAGCGACACCGTGGCGTCCATCGGCACGACGAGGCTCGGGTCGAACGCGGTGGCGGGTACGTCCGGATAGTCGGCGAACGGGTCATGGTCGGGCGCGTCCGGGCCGATGAACTGCTCGTACTGGCCGCCACCGGCGTCCGTGGTCTGGCCGGTGAAATCGGCCAGGGTGATCGGGATGTCTTCGTCAGACTGCATGGGTCTCCTCCTCGCCAGCCAGTCGGCTGTCTGCCTTACGGTACGCCCTGGCCTGCCGGTACCTGCGCAGGAACTGAAGATCGAAAATGATCCAGGAACGCCAGGCGAGCACCAACGGCATCCCCACGGCGAACGTACCGACGCGCAGCCAGACAAACCAGGGCGGGTCAGCCAGGTGCGCCAGGGTCGACATGTCGAGAACCCACGAGATTATGAGCATGTACCAGAAAACGTGCCAACCGCCGCGTGAACGCCAGAAACGGGCGGTGATGGCGAAGCCGGCGAAACCGGCGGTGGAAATGGCGGCCGAGAGGTAAAGGCCGATGGTGCCGACTAACTGGGGGGTCACTCACTGCCTCGCAATATCGCGTCAATCAACGGACCGAAGTGGTTGTCGGTGCGCAATTTTTGCAGAGAGGCGGATACGGCAGCCACACGCGGGGCGATCAGCTCCGCGTGCCGCTGCTGCTCCTGGGCGTTGTCACGCAGAGCCTCCGCGTGGCGTACTGCCTCGCGGGACTCCTCCAGGCGCTTGCGCCAGGGCCTGCGGATCACGAGGCACCTCCCCGACCTCGAGTCTCCCCCCGGTCCGTGCGCTGGTGCAGGGCCTTAAGCACCTTGTCCTGGTTCTCCGCCAGCACCATCAGCTTCCTCACCGACTCGACGAGCAGTTCGACGCTCTTAGTATTGGCGGCGACCCCGGCCTCGGCGATCTCGGCCCGTTTTTCGGCACTTTCCCGGAGAAGTTCGGCAACGCGGCTGGAGAGTACCCGGCCCCGGAGTAGGGAGTAGAAGACCGCGAGCAGCGCCGTGACCAGGACTCCGATCAGGTACCAGGGCAGGTCTTGCGCGTTCACCAAGGTCATTTCGCCCCGTTCTCCCAATGTGAGTCAGATTCATTATTCCACAATGGTCTGACATATCAGGGGACGGTTGGCAGCGCGACCATCATCAGGCTGAGCGTCGGCGGGAACACCGTGTCGGTGTTGAACGGACCGGCCGGGGTGCCCGTCCAGAACATTTTCAGCTCCAGGAAGTCGCCAGCCGCAAGCTTCCACATCGAGACAGCCGACGTCCACTGCTGGCCCGTAACCGTGCTGATCGGCCCCCACTTAGAGCCCTGCACGCCGGGCGCGGCGGTCGCACCGTTCAGGGCCACCGTGACCTGAAGGGCGCCGTTCACGCCCAACGCCGAGCCGATGTTGATGCCGCCGGCGGCGCTGGCCAACACCACGCACGGGGCCGGGGCGGTCAAGCGGGTCGGACTCGCGACGTTGAACCACGCCCCGTTGGACAGCGGACTGTTCGCCCCATTATTGAGCACCGCCGTGTCGAAGGTGATCGCCGTCAGGGCGCCCTTCACGAGGCTCTGTGCCGCCGCACGCTGAACCGCTACCGAGGCGAACCGTGAGAAGTTCGCGGCCAACGTAGCCGACTGCACCAACGCCTGATCGACATCGGAAGCCATCGACTGCACGTCGGCGGCGGAAACAACATCAGACGTCCACGGATAACGCAGCCGTAGATAAGGCGTCTTGCGCATAGTCATGTCAGCTCACCGGCCCCAGATACATCCCCCAGAACCGCGAACCAGCGAGAATCGCTTTCTGGGAAGTCCCATTGAGCGCCAGATTGCACCTGGCGCCGCCCTGATAGATGGGTGCCATGGCGAACAGATTGATCCATTCACCCGCGGTGTTCGTGTCGTCGTTACGCTGAAAGAAGTCGGTCGTCGACACCACCGTGGTTACCTGATCTGTCGTGGTGACCTCAATATTTCCCATGGTCATGTCGCCGACAACCACAGAACCCGAGACCTGGGCGACCAGAACCGTAGCCCCGAACATCCACCACGATGGCGCCTGACTGAAGGGTTGATTCCAGAATGTCGCGCCGACCGCCAGCCCACCCGTGTTGTCCCAGTCGACGGCGCCGAAGACCAGGGCCGAGCTTCCCGACAGAAATCCGCTACCGGTGACCGTCTGGCGTGCGATGAACGATGGACGACCCATGAACGCCCGGAAAGGCGCCTGCTCACTACGTAGGTTCGAGTCGATCGCCGTGGCGAGACGATAGGAATCCTGCACGTCCGAGAAGTCGGATTCCAGCGGGTACGGGTAGCCCTCGGTGGTGGTGGTTCCGCTCATGCGAAATAGTCCGATACCTTGATGGCGGATAGGGCCATGTATTTGACCGTGTATGTCGTTGCGGTGTTGGCCGCAAAGAACGACACACTGATCTGAACCGGCGTGGTCGGGTCGGTGCAGTAGGTCAGCGCCGACAGGTGCCCCGTCCCGCCGACGCCCTGATCGTTGGCCTGCGCGGCGTTGGACCGCATATCCGTTTCGAGCTGTCCGCTGATAGGGCCACCAAAGAACAGCAGGCCGATATAATTGCTAGGGGCTTCTGCTAACTGAATCTCGAAGGTGAGCAGCCAGATCCCCACCGGCAGGTAGATCGACGTGTTGTTATATCCCAGGTTGGTAGGCGTGCCGACGTTGAATTCGGTGGCGCTATACGTCAGGGGCGGGAACAGCGCCGTGTTGATGGACAGATTACTATTACTGATCCGTACGCGCGGGAACAAGGCGGCGAGCGATGTCAGCGGGTCGATCGTGGCCATCGCAGTGTCAGCCGCCTGCGCTAGCGACTGCAAAGCGGTCTGCCTCGGGAAAACGATGGACGGGTCGTAGCACATGGGATCCGTCGTAGCCGGCATCGGCAGGCTGTACGAACGGACCGAAACACTCTGATACTTGGTGGTGATCGTTCCCAGCACCGTCGACTCGTCGCGGCCGTGGATACCCACCTGCGTACCCGACGTGTAGTCGGTGAACGCCGCATCAGTGCTGGTGGCCATCCAGCCGCCCGGCTCCGCACCGCTCGCCCACAGCTTCAGCGACATCACGTTTGTCTGGAGCGGCCGGCTCCAGTAGATCGAATAGCGCAGGTTATAGAAGGTGTTCGCCACGTACGTCAGCCCGGTCGCCACGGTGGCAATGGTCGTCAGGCCGCCTCCGACGACCTTGGAGAAGCGCAGCGAGACGGCGCCGCCGGCGGCAACCATCATCGAGCCCACGTAGTAGTTGGACGCGTTGGACAGCTTCGCGGCGAATCCAGCGGTGGCCAGGTTGGTAGCCGGGATCGCGCCTAACGCCACCTGTCCGACGATGTCGACGTTCGACGACTGCAGGTCGACGAACCCGAACTTCTCCCCGGCCGAGGCGATGGCGATCTGCGCCGTGGAGGGCGCCACACTGAACTGCGTGGCAGCGCCGTTGAGCGTGTACGCCTGTCCCGAGGTGGCCGACCCAAGGCCGTTGGAGACAGTGCGGTTGAACGTGTCGCTGTATCCGGTGGTCACCATGCCATAACCTCCTCCCGCATTTCAGCTAGACGATAAATACCGCGACGTTGAACGCCAGGGTGCGCGCATCCGGTGACGTGCCGGTCGTGTTCGTCAAGATGATCTCGTACTGAGAATTGCTGGTATTCACCCACTGGCCATACCAGTGACGCGCGTTCGCGTTAGCGCTCTGCAGGTTGGTGAAGCCCATCAGGTTCGCTCCCGCCGGGAACGCGACCGGATAGCTCTGCGGTCCGCTGGTCTGCAGCCCCGAGCCACCCGCCACCACATCTATGTTGACGGGAAAGAACTGCGCTGGGACGGGGTTCGGGCGCCCCAGGATGACCCACGCCGCGTCTTGGCGAAACACGCTGACCGTGTCACCCACGTTGGGCATCAGTGTCCCCAGGCAGGCGAACGGGCCCACCTGAGCGCCGTTGATGTTCAGCGTGATACCCGCAGAGGACACGGCCGACACGACGCCGGCACGCAGCCCGTTGCCGATCCCGGCGGCCTTCTGCGTCTGGTGCGCAAGCTTGGTCGTGGCCATCAGGAGGCCACTGGGGCGTACGCGCGCAAACTCAACGACATGTCCCCAGTCTCGCGCAGGGGCAGCGTGAACCCGACAACCACCTGCGTGCTGGAGGCGTCCTCGGCATTCATCGCGATGAGGTCGCCCAACTCCAGTGATGGATCCGGGACGATCGATACAGGGTCCCAGGTCTGCGTGATGGCGGTCGCCGCCTTCAGGTTGCTCTGGGCGGCCGACAGGCATTGTGCCTGCGTCAGCGCCGCCTGGTTTTGGATCAAGAGCGGCTTCTTGCCGAAGTTGCCCAGGTAGAAGGTGGGACTGCTCACGGTGGAGTCCCGGACGGTGGCGTAGACCGGCGCCGTGCCGTCCTGACGTTCCGAGGCGAACACCACCGAGTTGTAGACGCCAGTCCGCGACACGGTGATCGTCCAGTCCGCGATGGTGTTGCTCACCCCCGGCGCCGCGTTGGTGCCGTCCGACAGGGTGATCTGCGCGGCCCGGCCCGGGCTCGTCCAGGGCGTCAGTTTCTGCACCATCGAACCGTCGGCCAGCGGATACCACAGCATGGCCACCGTCGCCGACATGTCGTCCAGGGCCTGCGCCCGGTCGGACTGCCACACCAGCGGCGGAATCAGCACGCCGGTCAGGTCGGAGGATCCGAAGACCACGTCGGGCAGGGCGTCACGCACGAGGCGCCGGAACTCCGTGCTGATCGTGTTCGTCGGCACCGACGACTGCGGCGTCTCGAACTGCGCGTCGACGACGTCCGCGGCAAGGTCGTTGGCGCCGAGGCTGACCGTGCCGTTGCGGCCCATCTGGACCTGTTCAATCCGGCCGTAGAAAACCGGGAAGGATGCTCGAGAGCCATCCCCGTAGAGGATTCCCCGGGAGGCACGCAGTCGATTCCCGAACGGGGTCAGCAGGCCGCCTGTGTCGATCGCTCCGTTGGCCAGCAGCGGAAACCATGACCGGTCCACCGACAGGGTGAGAACGCGCGCCACACGGCTGTTCAGGGTGGCGCGCACGCTGCCGTCGACGAACGGCAGGTTGGACAGCAGGACGTCGCCTTGCCGGTCGAGCACGTCGATCTGGTTGAAGACCACATGCGGGCGCGTCAGAGCATCCCGGTACTGCGCGTCGAGGCCCCCGGCCCACACCATCAGCCCGCCAGCCCGTCCAGAACCTGAGTCCAGGTCAGCCCGGCGCCGTTGACGGCCGCCCATGTCGCGTACCGGTTGCACGTGTCCTGCCAGCGCGCCCCCACGGCGCCCTGCATGGGGCCGCCCGGGGAGCTGACAGCCGCGTGCGGCAGCGAGAACACGCGCAGGGGGATGCGATGGTCGGGCAGCACCCGGCCCTTCGCCACAGTCCCCACGGACAGGTACCGGTCGGGCAGGCCGAACTCGTCGGGCGCCTGGAAGAGCAGCGGCGAGCCCGGCGCTAGCAGCACGTCGAGCCGGTCACGGTCCGCGAAGGTGCGCGACACCAGCGTCAGGGTGGAGGTGACCGAACTGCGAACCTTCGACACGACGACCGGGTTCGGCTGGTTGTTGACGTTGAACGTCGCCGCGTTGGCCGCCTGGTCCTCGGTGTCCAGCGACTGCCAGAACACCCCCTCGGCGGGGATACACAGCGGATTCGGGTCGAACGTGAAGTCGACTCGCACGTTGTTGCCGGGCCGCAGCGGGTCCTTGAACTGGCACGCCCCCAGCGACGGCAGCAGCACGCCGCCCGAGGTCGCCGAGCCGGCCGCGTTCATCACGACGACCGAGGACGCACTGACGACGGTCGTGGCGGCCGGGGTACCGCTCATCGTGATGAACGCCTGCACGGACACCGTGTTCGCTGGCGCGGTCGCAGTGGCCGTCACGACGGTGGCCGCGAGGACCGTGGCCGAGCTGCTGGTGCTGGACAGGATCGCCCCCGACGAGTCCCGGAAGCTGACCCCCACCGTGACGCCCTGCGAGACGTTCGCCGACAGGCTGGCCGTCGCCGTGAACGAGGCGCCCGGGGTAGCCGCGATGTCCTCCGCCCGGATCGCCGGGTTGGCGGTCGCCCCCGCCGTGAAGAACGACAGGAAATCGGCGCCGGACCGCGAGGAGGTCGCCCGGATCGTGATCGCCGGGTCGGTCGGATACCACGGGTCGGTGAAGTTGCTGGAAAACGTCGGATTGGCGTTCAGGGTCACCGACGGTGCGGTTGCGGTGTAGTAGACCGAGGCGTCGAGTGGTGCCTCGGTGTCGTACAGGACCGCCTTGTACCCGGCCTGCATAGGCGCGTACGCCAGGCTGCCGATGGTGGCCGGGATTCCATGGTTGCGGACCGCCGTGGCCGCCCCCGTGCTCGGGTCGACGCGACTCACGTAGGCGTACGGGGCGTCAACGTCGGAGAAGTCCAGGTCGAGGCGGACCTGAGACTTCGTCACGTCGGCGGTCGCGGTGATCGTCGACACCTGTCACCTCGTCCCGTAGGCAAGCTCGCTGGCCTGGTCGTTCATCTTCTTGTCGATCCGCACGTCGAGGATATCGGTGATCTCCCGGGTGCCCAGGTACACCTTCACCAGCGTGGTGCCGACGTTGCCCATCTTGGAGCCCAGGATGTCCAGCAGGCCCGTGCTCTTGGCGACCGCAGCCGCCTTGGCAGGGTCTCCCATCGGGACCACCGCCTCCGGTCCGGCCTCGCCGACCACGGCCAGGGTGGGCTTGTTGACCAGGCCGCCGGACGCCAGCAGCGGCAGGTGCGGCAGGCCGATGTGCAGGAAGCCGCCCACCTTGTCGATGCCCGAGTTGAAGCCGCTGATGACGGAGTCGATACCGGCGCGCAGGCCGCCCAGAATGTCGCCTCCGACATTGCGCATGAAGCCGGAGATCCGGCCCGGCAGCGACCGCACGAACCCGACTACAGCATCGGCCCCCTCGCTGACCTCACGTTTGGCCCACGTCCAGGCGCTGCGGAAGGCTCCGCCGATGATGCCGGGGAGCCTTCCCATGAAGGAGGCGATCTTGCCGGGCAGTTGGGTGAAGGTGAAGACCACAGCCGACACCCCGGCATCGAGAGTGGCCCTGCCCAGCGAGAAGGCCAAGTTCCACAAGTCCACGAACAGATGCCCGACGCCCTTGATGGCATCCCAGATCAGGCCCGGGGCCTTGATGAAGATGGCGAGTAGCAAGCCGACTCCGACACCGATGGCTTCCCCGGCGGCGTGCAGCGCGCCCAGGAAGAGCTGGCCGAGAAGGCCCGGCAGGGCGGACAGCGCGGACCAGATCCGGCCGGGGATGCTGGCGAAGAAGCCGGGCAGGGTGACGGTAAACCAGGTGGCTATGTCCTTGCCTACCGAGACGATCCAATGCCAGATGCCGATGAAGAAGTCGGAGATGGCACTCCACGCCGACTTGAGCGCATCGGTGACAACACCCCAGTTCTTGTAGATCAGGTACGCCCCGGCGGCGATGGCAGCGATGGCCAGCACGATCCAGGTGACCGGGTCCAGCGCATCCACGATCGCCTCATAGATGGCGACTGCCATCAGGGCCGCCTTGTAGACCCCCCACGCGGCGGCGGCGGCCAGGAGTAGGTGTGGGTGCTGGGCGAGCACGTTGGCGATACTCACGATCAACGGGGTGATCTTGACCAGGGCATCGGCGAGGCCGCCGGCGAGAACTCCCGCCAACGTGCCGATCACCGGGAGAAGCGGCGTCAGCACCTGCTGCATGGTGCTCAGGGCGGTATTCAGCAGCCGGAATATCTGCGCCAATGCCTCCTTGCCCTGCGCGGTCCGAAAGAAGGCCGCGAGCTGGCCGATCAGCGTGCTCAGGAATCCGAGAGCCTGCGCGCCGTCCGCCTGTAGCGCTGAGATCAGCGACGACACAAGATCAAAAACGTTGTGGAGAAGGCCGCCGAACTGCCGCAACACCACCAGGGCGTCATCGAAGAACTGCGCCAGCACGCCCGAGTTCGCGGCCTCGGAGATGAACTGCGAGAAGTTGCCCAGCAGACGCGCGAACCCTCCGGCCAGGGTGGCGAACAGCGGCCCGGCCACGGCGCCGATCGTGAGCAGCGCCGACACGAACTGCCCGAGCGCCGGGATGAACGGCTTGATCGCCTCGTGCGCCGCGATGAAGATCGACGCCAGATCCTGCTTCCCGTTGCCGAAGGCGGTCAGCAGATTCCGGCCCATCTGCCCCAGGTCGGCGGAGAGCTGACGCAGCCCGGCCCGCAGCGTCGGCAGCAGCGTGTGTGCGACCCGGGTCAGCACGCCCTGGAGCTGCACGAAAAAGGTCTGCTGCACATCCTGCTGCAACTGGTGGAACGCCGGATGCAGGATGCGGATCTCGTTGACGAAGGACCGCGCCGCCGGGGCCAGCTTCTTCATCGCCTCGTTGAACTGCGCCGCCTTCTTCGGGTCGAAGGCGTCCTTCAGTGCGGCGCCGACACCGTTGGTGGCCATCTTCAGCACGGCCAGCGAACCGACCATCGTGAAGACCGCAGCGGGGATGGTGGCCGACAGCGCGAGCGCGGCCGGGGCGAGCGCTGCTGCCGCCTCAATGCCCAAGGCGATCAGGACGGGCATGAACCCGGCGGCTATGCCGCTCATGGCGGCCGACAGCCCCTTGCCGAAGCTGCGTCCGCCCTTCTTGCCCTCCTTCTCCATGTCATTTTCGATCTTGGAGTCGACGCCCTTGGCGAGGTTGTCGGCCGCCGACTCGCCCGCCTTCTCCGCCGACTTGTCCAGCTCCTCGAACTTCAGACCCTTGGTCTGCTCGTCGAGCGCCTTCTTGATCTCCTGACGCAGGCCGGGCGTGAACTTCGACAGGTCGGCGAACACCTGCACCAACGCCCGCCCGACCACACCTGCCATGAGTCAGGATCCTACGGGTATAGGTGGGGTGGCCTGCCCCATCAGGGCCGCAAACGCCGACTCGGCCGCACGCTGGTCATACATGTCCTCCGGCTTCACACCCTCCACCCCGATCGGGGGCAGCCGCAGGTCGATGTCGAACTTGTTGCGCTCCTTGTCGTCCATCGTGCGTACACAGATCACGTAGATGGCGTTCAGGGCTGCCCCCAGGCTCACCCGGTCCAGGTCCACCCCGAGCCGGGTCAGCTCCCCGCCGATGATGTGCCACGACGCCCCGGACGAGCGGATCAGCCGGTCCGCCTCCCACCACGGCCGCCCGGCCGCCGCCGTCAGTAGCTCCCGCGAGCGGGTGGCGATCAGCTCAGCCGTGACCTCGCCGTCCAGCAGCAGGTCGGCGATGCGCTCCTCGGCGTCGCCGTCCATCAGCCCGGGGATCAGCGGTAGCGGCGTCTCCTCGTCGAGGATCGCAAGGAACCATTCGGCCGCTGGCCGGGGCGGGACCACGAAGGTCTCCCCGGCCAGCTCAACTTCAAGCGCCCAGATCTTCAGGGCGGCGAGGGCGTCAGCCGCCATTGCAACCCGGACAGGTGTGCTCCGGGGCTGACGGATGGATCGGCCCGCCCGGCATGTATCTGCGCCGCACGATGGCGTCGCGCTGCGCGGCCTGATAGCCCTGCCGGAATGCGATCTTGCGCAGGTGATCGTGGCGCCAGAAGTGGAACGGCAGCCACACCGCAAGCGCCACGTAGGCGACCAACTGGATCGGCCAGGGCACGTACCGGGCCAGGTACTCCGTCCACGGGATGGTGCCCGCCGGGTGCAGCAGGCCCGCCACGCACTCCATGACGATCGCAGCCAGGGTGACCCCCAGGAACACGACCGTCCAGACGATCCGCGCCCGCTTGAGGCCGCTCACCTGGTCACCTTCGGGTCGAGCCGGGCACAGGCACCCTCTGGCAGGTCCGCCCCGTCTGTGTGGTCCACGGACGCCGACATGCCGCCGTCCACCAGGACCAGGCCGCCAAGTGGCCAGGTCGCCGGAGGCCCCTCCTGGCCGACCGGGACCGCCACTGCGGCCAGGTCGTAATCGAGCAGCAGCGCCCCGCACCAGGCGCACCGCTGTCGAAGGAACCGGTCGCCGATCTGGATGCGGTCACCAGCGATGTGAATCACGCCGGTCATTGGCGTTCCGCCCAGTCGGCGATGCGGACGGCCAGCGACTGATCGGGCGCTCCGGCGTCCCGTTCGGCGATCAACTGCCGCGTATAACACGCCGCATCCAGTAATTCCTCATACAGGTCCCGCAGGGCGTCCCGGCCGTTGAACGGCTGCAACGCCGTGCCGTACCGCTGGATACCGACCCGCAGGCGCACCGTCAGGTCGTCGATGACCATGCCCTGCACCGACGGGGAGCCGTTCGGGACCGGCCTGGGCTGTTCGGTCGGGGCGGTCACCTGCGCCGCCGGACCGGCGCTGCCGCCTTCTTCGCCGGGGACACCCCGTTGAACTTCTCGCCCGCCGCGCGGATCGACCCGAAGACCTCCTCGGCCGTGACCTCGCCTTCGATCATCGCGTCTTCGAGCCAGTCCTTGTCATCGTCCTTGACGACCATGCCGTCCACGATCTTGCCGAGGGTGCCGAGGTTGCGGACCAGGCGGTCCCGCATCTCGTCCGACAACTCGTCAGCGTTTTCGATCTTGGGGAGGCCCCTGGAGACCCGGGCCAGCACGACCATCGCGCCGTCGGTCGGCTTACGCATCTCCACCTGACGGCCGCCCAGATCCACCAGCACCGTCAGTTCGGTCATGCGCTGAACCCCTTGCCCGGACCCCAGCCACGGAGCACAGCCGCCAGGCGCCGGTACTCGGGCAGAGCGTGGTGCTCCTTGGAGAAGTTCTCCCCGGCCGCCCACAGGTCGGCATCGCCCGCGCCCGGGACCGGCGCGGGCGGGCCGGGCGGCGTCGGAACCGGCGCGGGCTGGCTCTTCGGCATCCAGAAGTACACGTCGCCCTGCTGCTGGCGCAGCATCCACCAGTCATCCACGGTCAGGTAGCACCGGCCATGGTCGCCGAAGTTCGGGCCCCACGAGTTGGGCATCCCGACCAGCATCTTGCCGGTGCCGTTGCGGGGGTCGTCGGCCGCCACGATCTCGTCAACGCAGAGGGCATGCCCGCCGGCCAGACCCGACTTGACGTCCACGGTCAGCAGGCCGGACGAAGGTGCGCCGAACATGCTGTTGTACCACGGGATACCGGTCTGGCCGGGCCGGTCCTGCAACGTCTCCAGGGAGCTGTCCAGGTCGCCGGCCATCTGATAGCCGGTGATGATGCCCGCCTCCTGCGCCACCTTGGCGCTGGTCAGCGTGTCCGATCCGGTGTCGTCGCCACCAGTTGGCGGATACGTGAACGTGCCCGGATAGCTGTCCTCACGGGTGTTACGGGCGTACCACGCGTACGCACCGGGCTGGTCCGGGCTGAACGCCCAGCTTGGCGCCCCGGGGGCGTAGAACGGCTCGTGATACGAGCACGACAGGGCCGACTCGCCGGTACAGGAGCCCACCTGACCCTGGTCCAGGATGCCGACGGCATCTTGGTGCCGGACCGGCTTGATCGGCGCCAGGATGGGCTGTAGGGCGTAGTTCCAGCTCCGACTGTCGAGCAGGCCATTGCAGCCGAGCAGCGGATGGAACGGCCGCACATCCTTGACGATCGTGTAAACCTCGGGCATTACTCCTCCTCCTACATGTTCCCGCCACCGAGGGCGTCAGCGGCGGCGGGGCTCTGCATCTTGTAGCCCTCGCTCGCCGCGACCTCACGGAGGGCGTCACGCAGCCACGGCTTCCCGTGTCTGGCTGGCTGATGGACCCACTTGCGGACCATCGGGCGGCCGTGCCAGATGAAGGCAAGGGCCTGCTTGGTGTTGGGGCGGATGACCAGCGCACGGCGCCCCTCGTGTACAGCCAGAGCATACTTGACGTTGGTGAAGACGTCGCCGGTGATGGCGTTGCTGCTGCTCTTGATCCTGAACTGGTGGCTTGCGCGCAGGTTTCCGGTGTCGACGGGTGTCAGCACCCGGGCGCGGTTCAAGACCTTGATCGTCGTCTTGACGACCTCGCGGCCGACGTCGTCCTGCAGGATCGCCTTGATGACGCCCTGATAGAGATCAACCTTGACCGACGTCACCCCGGACATCTACGGCCTCCTCCGTCACGTCGCGAATATAGCCAGTCTCGACGTGCCGCGTCGCCCAGCCCAGGTCGTCGGCGTCCTGCGTAAACCGGTCGCCGACGTCCAGGTTGCTGAAGCTCACCAGCACCTCGAACGTGCGTTTTCCTACCCTGCGGGTCGTACCGGCCATGACGCCTCCTTAGCAGTCCGCGCACGGTGCGGGCACGGAAACGGTCACCAGCATTTTGCCACCGGTGCAGCCGCCCTCCACGGGCAGCGGCGACCACTCGCCGACCGCCCGGCGCTGCGTCGGCCGCCAGCAGCACGCCGCCGAGCGACGCATCAGCGTCTGATGCTGCATCTGCGTCGCGGCGGCGGTAGCCCAGTCGGTGGTGTTGGGCGGATCGCGGTTCTCGAACGAATCGTCGGAGTCCGACCAGGGCATGCAGAACGCCACGCCCATCTCCAGCACCACGGCGTACGCCAGCGGCCCGCACGGCAACCACGAGTTGTCCGGTGCCGGGAAGCTGTCCCACGACGGGTAGATGTTCGCGATGCGAATCCAGGCCAGCCCGGCGCAGCACTCGTCGATGTTCTCGCCGATCAGCGGCCCGGTCTCCTGCCCAACCCGTAACTGGATGTACTTGGGCGGACTCGGCAGGGTCGAAAGCTGATCGGTGAAGCAGGTCAGCAGCTCCTGCGCGACCGGCGAGCCGATCGGGTCGACAGGTCCCAGGGTCGGCACGTTCAGGGTGACCGTCATCCCACCGGTGGCGGTGAAGTGCGCGGCCAGATCCACGGTGTCCGGTCCGAGCGTTGCCGACATGCCACCGGTAGCCGTCAGGGCTGCCGAGAGGTCGGCCTCGCGGGTCAGGGCAGCGCCCAGGCCGCCCGTCGCGGTGAGGGCCGCCGACAGCGGCGCCTCGCGTAGCAGCGTGACGCTCAGGCTGCCGGCGCCGGTGAGGTTGGCGGCCAGGTCCACGACCACGGCGGTCTGCGCCAGGATCTCGACCCCGGAGATCGTCCACACCAGCGACCCTGCTGGCACCGACAGGCCGATGGTGGTGGCGCCGGCGGTGGGCTCCGGCGTGTAGCCGAAGTATTGGACGCTGTTCGACCCCACATGCCCGTCGAACAGGCCATCTTCGACGGTGGTCACCGGAGTGTAGGTGCGCCCGGCCGGGTCCCGGGAGTTTATCTCGCCCATGCCCCACGAGATCACCGAGTTGGGGGCGGTCGTAGTGAACGGGGCGGACATCGTGGCCGCGCTGCCCGTGATCGAGGTGAACACGGCCGGGGTCGCGGCCAGCATCGCGCTGGCCCAGCGTTCCACGACCATCGAATGCCGGGTCGAGGTCGTCGGCATTGCTGCAGAGATCGAAAACGACGCGGGAGATCCAGCCACGGTGCAGACATAGGTGGCCGACCAGCACTTGAATCCGCCCGGCGCGGCGACCTGCGCAAGCTGGTAGGTCTGCCCGCCGCCGGACGGCGCCGCCATCGGGGAATTGGTGTCCCACGTTGTCAGCTTGACGACGACCACTTCGCCGTTGGCCGGGGTGAAGGCGGGCGTCGTCAGCGTCGAGGTGTCGGTGCCCGGCGAATAGACCTCGTAGTGGGTGATCAGGCTCGGATTGGCCATGACCGCCTCACTGCATCGTCAGGGTGAGCGCCCCCGCGAGGATCCGAAGGGTGTCGCCCAGGTTGGTGCTCTTCGGCGCGACGGCCGCACCCCACCAGTAGCGGAACGGAGTGCCGTTGCTGTCCCAGATTTCGACGCCCACGATCGTCGCGGCAGGCATGTTGGCGAACACGATATCGGCGGTGTTCGCCGTCGAGGTGGTGCCGGAGGCCGCCGGGAAGGTGACCGTCTGCGCCGCGTACGTCGACCCGCCGCCGTTGACGACCTCAGTGCCAGGGGTGGCATCGGAGCCGTTGGCCGTCATCAGCCGCACCGACAGCGGCAGCGTGGGGGCGGTGGTGCTGTTGCCGGTAAGCCAGTTGAGAACGCGGGCTTCCGCTCCGTCGGTCAGGTTGTCGGACATCTGTTACCTCACGGCCAGGTGGTGATGCGGTTGGGGGACACGTCGAGGGAGAACACCTTCGGCGACTGCACGAGGCGCCCCGGGTTGAACTGCACGACGACCTGATCGACCTCGTTGAGCCCGGTCAGCCCACGATCAAGATACGTGTTCACCCCGGGGAACTGGATGGAGACTCCCGAACGGGACAGCGACTGCATCCGCTGTGGCAGGCGGCAGGGCTGGCCCTTGATCGCCTTGCCGATCTCGCAGGCGAGGATCGACGCGGCGTCCAGCGCCTCATCGGGGACCGCGCGGCCGAACACGCCGGTCACGGTCCAGGTGTCCTTGACGCCCGGGTTCTTGTCGAGGTCCTGGCATTGCGGCCAGCAGGCGCCGTCGGTGCGCACCAGGATGTACCCGTTGTCGACGCGGTAGGCGGTCGGGTCGACGGTGGCCCCATCGACGATCACGGAGGTGATCGAGACGGTCTTGGGCAGCTCCACTTCGCAGGTGGCGCCGCAGCAGTTGATGCCCGCGCATCCGGCGTTGTGCCACACGCCGTTCTGGATGTAGAGCGGGTAATACGTGTTTCCCTCGTCGGTGCCCCACGGGTTGATCAGGTTCACCGGGTACACCTGGTACAGCGGCGGCAGCAGGGGGGCGTTGCAGGGCCTGAGCGTGAGCGTGACGGTTCCGAACTGCCGACCGGTCAGTGAGTACACCGTGAACGCCGCGAGCCGCAGGGCGAGCGCCTGCTGACTCGGGTTCAGGGATGTCCAGGTGTCCGAGCAGGACGGGAAGTTGACGACGGTCCACCCGTCCGGAACCGCGCTGACCATCAGCTGCCAACCGTCTCGTCGGTGCCGTCCCAGCGGAACTCGGCCACCGGGGCGTGCCGGGCGCAGGACACGCAGTACGTCGCGCCGTAGAAGCCGGGCTCCCGGGCGTAGGTCTCGGCCAGGGCCCGGCCCATAGTCGTCACCGATCCGCAGGAGATGTGCCGGTAGGACCGGCGTAGCGGGCGCACGAACCCCTTGCCGCGCTCCTCGTCCGACAGGACCAGGTACGCCGCAGCCTGCGGGACACGCACGCCTTCAGGGTCGGCGCCGTGCGTCAGGTCGGAGTCCGACGGGTCGTCGGTGAGCCTGGCCATCTCAGTGACGCCCCACGATCGACATCGAGAAGGTGACGGATGTCGGTGCGCCGCCGATCGTCCAGCGCAGCCGCGCCGACTGGGTGAACACGGCGTGCTGGGTGAGCTGGTTCGGAGCGCCAAACGTCGAGAAGCCGGGGCCGATATCGATGCCCCAGTTGGTGGCCACACCGACCGAACCGGACGACCAGACCTGCGACCAATCGCCGTTGGCGGTCTGCCGGTCCAGGAAGAAGGTGATGCTCGGCGAGGTTCCGCCCGCGAAGCTGACCACGTTCATGTCCAGGGCAAGATTGTCCTGCTCCGAGGTGTCGAACACGCGCGGGCTGGTCGAGGCGTCGTAGGCGGCCTGCGGCATGGCCAGCAGGGTCCTTGAGCCGTACACGGGGCTAGTCACGAGCCGATCCCTTTCCTTAGGAGGGGGGCGGGGACCGGGAGTTTAGGCCGCCCGGTCCCCGCGCTCTCGACCCCCCGGTCAGCTCGCGCAGCCGCACGAGGCGGCAGGCGGTGCCAGGTAAGTCCACTGGAGGTGCCGGTGCGTGTCGTTCGGCAGAGCGACAAGCAGGTTCTCGGCGGCGCCGGTCGTCATGTTAGCCAGCACGGTCTTCGGACCAGCGCCCCAGTTGGTGCCCTGCTTGGTGCGGCCCGTCACCGTGAACGAGACGGCACCGTTTTCGATCTTGAGATCCCCGACGGTGCCCTCCACCACGTTCGGCATCAGGAAATACCCGTACGGCACCAGCGAGAAGGTGCCGATCGTGACGCACTGCCCGGCAGCGATGTTCGTCCACACTTCGAGACCGAACTGCCCCGTCGCATAGTTGCCGGTGCGGGTCTGGAAACCCACGGCCGCCGGCGACGCGGCGTCGTTGAGGACCAGCGTCGAGCCGGTCACCAGGTTGAACAACTCGGGGTCGACGTTGCAGAAGGTGATCGTCACGTCGATCCACTTCAATTGCTTCGGCGACTTCTCGTTGACGCTCATCACGCCAGCCGCGTTCAGGACGATGATCTCCTGACCCGACTCGACCTGATCCTGCATCTCCACCGAGACGAAGCCGGTCGAGACGGCCGACACGCAAGAACCCGTCTTCGGGGTACCGCACGAGTTGACCGACTGGACCCGCATGGTCGTGCCCTGGATGGGTGCCTGACATACGGCCGTCATCTACTAACTCCCTGCCTTGCCGGGCCGGGCCTTGCGGGCCGGCGAGTTGTTCGGGTCGAGGAAGGGCTCCTCGGGGGCCGGCCAGCGGCCGGCGCGGTCGGCGTCGAACGCCTCCTGCACATCCCCTGGCACCTGGAAGGACAGGGCAGCGTTGTGCTCGCCACGCTGCGCCACAATGGTCCGGACGTCGTAGCCTTTCTCGTCGGCCAACTGCAGCAGGCGCCCCGCCACCTCGTGGTGCGGCTCATGCAGATTAACGATCACGATTCCAGTCATGGCATCACCTTTTCTCACCACTGCACCGTCGTGCCCGGGGTGGTGCTGCTGTTCGCCGTCATGGCCTGCAGAGCGATCAGGACGAAGAACGCCACACAGTCCACGGTGATCGCGTACGCCTGCTGGCCGATGGCCTGCCAGGCGTTGCCGGACCGGTCGAACGACTTCTCCGGTGGGTTGACCCACACCTTGTCGTCGCGCCACACGGTCACAGCGCCGGTGCCCACCATGTAGGCGGTACCGGCGGCCGGGGCTGAAGCGTCGTTGTTCGGCTTGTTGCCGGAGTAGCCACGCCCGAAGCTCCACGTGTTGCCCATCGGCGTGTACTGCACGCCGGTCGGCCCCTTCGGAAGCTGCAGCGGGGTAGGCGACAGCATCCGCTCGGCCGCGAACGGCGACACCACCGGCCTGGCGTGGATGATGCCCGGATAGCTGTACTGCGACAGCGCATCTTCGAGCAGGCCGAGGCCGTATTCGATGGTGACCGGCGTCCCCGGCGTCGGGGTGAGATCGAGGATGCCGGTGCCGCCGTTCAGCTCCGGCCGCTGAAGCGCGGGCTGCACGTCGGCGTTGCCACCCCAGAACGCCTGCTCGGTGATGTACTGCGAATTGTCGTTCAGCCGGATACGGACGCGCCGCTCAACCTCTGCGGCGTCGTACGGGAACGCCCCTGCCTTCAGCCCGGCGACGACCTGGAACGGCAGGCCGATGGCCGTGCCGTCGCACCCGTCGAGGGTGGTCCCGGCCACGATGGTCGGGTTGGAGCAGGAGGCCGCCGCGAGCAGGTGCGCGCTACCGCAGTGCTCTTCCAGGTACTGCACGCCGCCCACGTCGCCGTGGTCGGGCATGGGGAAAGGCCCGTTGGCGGTGGTGAACAGGCCGTACCGGATCGTGCCGACGTTGGGCTGCGGGACGAAGACCGGCCCGGTCATCGGCGTCAAGGTGGCCATCAGTCGCTCACGGCCAGCAGGAAGATCGTTGCCGGTGCGCCCGCCGAGACGTAGCCGTACACCTGGTCACTCTTGAACATTCCACGCCTCCTTTCCCGTCGGAAGCCGTCCGGCCAGTGCGGGAAACTGGCCGGACGGTCGCGTTGGTTACGGGTTGGTCGGCCAGATGGCGGAGCCGGTCGACTGCGCGTTGAGCGCGTAGGACGGCTGGCCCAGCGGGATGAGGCCACCGGACAGGTTGCCGACGGTGTAGACCCGGCTGTCGAAGCAGGTCTTCGCCGCGAGGATGCCCTGCTCGGTGAAGAGCTGGGTGGTCTTGTTCTGCGCCAGCAGCGTCGAGTCGTACACGGTGTCCAGGGTGATGATGTCCGCGTTGCCGCGAACCCACGTACCGGCCGCGTACACCAGGAACTGGATCGTGTGAGGCCAGTCCTGGACGAAGTTGTTCGACGTCGGGTCGGTACCGAACTGCTGCCACTGCGACGGAGCGCCGGACGGGTAGGCCGCCCAGTAGAAAGAGTCCTGCCAGTCGTAAACCCACTGGACGCGGGCACCGCGCACGGCGAGCCAGTCGTTCATCTTCTGCATGGTGGTGGCGAACTGGTCGCCGGACGCTTCGCCGTCGAGGAACTGCCGACGGGAGACATCCGCGCGGATGAGGGACTGCACCCAGTAGGGCAGGACAACTTCCAGGGTGGAGGCGAGCTGCATCCGCTGGCGGTACTTGTAGTCCACGATCGCCATGTCCAGGGCGCTGAGCAGCGTGGAGACGACCGAATGGTCGGTGGTCCAGGTGGTGCCCGCGCCGGGGGTGTGGCTGGCCACGCCGGATGGCAGGCTGAGTGCGGTCGAACCGCCCACCAGGGCGTTGATCATGAACTGGTTGATCTTGTGCGTGTGCGCGACCATCGCACCCCGCACGAACCGGGCGATCAGCTCCGGGTAGCCGCGCAACTGGAGCAGGTCCGCCTGAATCGCCAGACCGTCCGCCTCCAGGCGGGTGTCGGTGAACGACGGGCACGGAACCGGCATCGTCGGCTTCGTGACACCCGAGACGATCTGCGCTTCGGTGTAGTGGAAGTACCCGGCACCCGAGTAGATCGACGAGAAGTCCGGGCCGGTCGTGTACTTGATGCCGCCCCGCGAGACGTTGATCTCCGGGATGTCGAGCAGGCCGTCGGACGACTCCAGCTCGCACAGGTCGTAGATGACCTCGGACGGGGCACACCAACCGGCGCCCGCCGCCGTCAGCGACATGGCGGGGTTGTTGCTCGCCTCGATCTTCTTGCGGGCCAGGTTGACCGACGCCAGCAGCGACCCGCCCGCCAGCCGCTTCTCAGAGGCCGCGTAGTCGATGACCGCCGTCGCGTCGTCCGCGAGGCCACCCGACGCGGTCAGCTCCGCCGGGTAGTCCAGCTTGAACTGAGCGATCGGGTCACGCCGCGAGCCGCCCGCGCCGCCGAACGCCGAGTAGCGCAGGAACGCCTTCTCGACGGCCTTGCCGACCTTCTCCCAGTCCATCTCGGAACCGGCCGGATAGTCGGAGGAGTTGGCCCCGGCGAGGATGACGGCAGGCGTGCGCACCGCCGACTCGGCCGACTCGGCCGGGACGGCGGGGGTGGTCCGGGAGGCGACAGCGGCAACCCCCGGGGCGGTGGTCTTGCTGGCCGCCGCCGTGGTCACTGCGGGAGTCTCCGGGGCTGCGGTCCCCTCGGCGCCCGCGCCGGTGTCGGCGCCTGCGTCGCTGGTGTCTTCATCCTCGCCGAGGCTGTCAGTGAGGGCGGCGAAGGCGCCGGCGGCACCGCTGCGCCGGGTGCGCTCCGCGTCGACACCCTGGACGATGGTGGTCAGCTCGCGCATCGTCGCGATGTCTTCGCCCGACACGTCGGAGACGTCCATCTCCGCGTACGTGGCTGCGGCATCACGGGCCTGCGAGCGAATCGAAGTCAGGTCTTCCGTCGACATCCCGGCGAAGGCGTAGGAGCCGTCATCGTTCGTCGGGACCTGGAAGGGCAGGTTTGGCACTGCAGGCTCTCTTCACTTCGAGCGCTCGGCCGGACCGTGGCAGCACCGATACACCTGGCGAGATCATAGCGGTAGTCTGCGGGTTCACGGAGGAGGAGGCCGTATGGAGTTGAACGACGCCCATTTCACGCCCGGGGCGGTGGAGGAGTCGGTCCGGCTGGCGGATGCCGCCAACGCCAAGATCGAACTCGATCGGGCACTTAACCCGCGCGCCGGGGAGAAGGTCTGCATCGGCACGCCACACCTGAACGACGCCGGATGGAACTACGTCGAGTCGCTATGGCGGATGGGCGCCTACGACAAGGCCAACGGTGACCACCTGCTGCACAACTCGGGCCTGATGAACAACGGGTCGTTCGCCCCGGTGTGGGGCCGGTCGATGGAGCTGTCCCACGCCCGCAACACGTCCGCCGCCGCATTCCTGGCCAGCGAATCGGACTGGCTGCTCTGGATCGATACCGACATCGGCTTCGAGCCGGACGCCCTGGAGAAGCTGCTGGCCGTGGCCGACCCGCAGACCGCGCCGATCGTCGGCGGGCTGTGCTTCATCGAGGGCGACTACTCGCACGACTTCCGGGGGGGCCTGCGCTCCAGCCTGGCCCCGACCCTGTACGACTGGGCGTGGGTCGAGCCGAAGTCGGGGATGCCCGGCGCGTACAAGATGGTGACCCGCCAGGATTGGACCGGCGGGGTTGCGCGGGTCGGGGCGACCGGCTGCGGGTTCCTGCTCACCCACCGGTCGGTGTACGAGAAGATCGGCGCGTGGCTGCGGGAGCAGGGCGCCCCGCCGAACATCTGGTTTGAGCGTATCCCCGGCCCGGACGGGGAGCGGTGCGGCGAGGACGTCTCCTTCTGCCTGCGCGCACACCAGGTCGGCCTTCCGGTCATGGTGCATACGGGTGTCGTCACCACCCACCAGAAGACCGCCTGGTACGGGGCGGAGGACTACCGGATGAAGCCGTTCACGCCGCCGCCCATGAACGTGGTGGCGCTGCCGGCGGACCAATGGCCGAAGCTGATGGTCAACCGGGATGCCGCCGCGCAGGCCGCCCAGACCTCGCCGATGCGGGACAAGCAGGTCCCCGAGGCGGCCGAGGAGGTCGCCATCATCGTGCCCGTGGCCAGGAGGGACAACGCCGAGGCGTTCATGTCGAGCCTGGAAGCCAGCCTGGCCCCGGGACAGAAGGACAACGTGCGCGTCTACGTGATGGCCGACGCCTCGGACGTGGTGATGACCAGGCAGTGGCGCCGGGCCGACCAGGGCGGGGCGGAGGTGTTCGTTGACCTGCACCACTACCTGCGGGAGATGGGCTCGTTCGCGGAGAAGGTCAACCGGGGTTTCGAGGTCAGCAACGAGCCGTGGCTGTTCCTCGTCGGCGACGACGTGCGCTTCCACAAGGGTTGGCTTGACCAGGCTATGGAGGTCGCGCGGCAGACCAACGTGTTCGTGGTCGGCACCAACGACCTGGGCAATCCGGCGGTGCTGGCCGGGGAGCACGCCACGCACATGCTGATCAGCCGCAGCTACGTGGATCGGGTCGGGGCGTCGTGGGATGGTCCGGGCATCGTCTGCCACGAGGGGTACCGGCACTGGTTCGTCGACAACGAGATCGTCGTTGCGGCGAAGCAGCGGGGGGTGTGGGCGCCGTGCCTGGCGTCGCATGTCGAGCACCTGCATCCGTACTACGGCAAGGCCGCCCCGGACGAGGTGTACCGCATCGGGGAGCGGGCAGCCGGGACGGACCGGGCGTTGTGGGACCAGCGGTGGCGCAAGTTCATGATCGAAAACGAGGATCGAGATGCATGAAGCAGTGCTGGCCTGGGTCGGCCAGTTCAGGACCACCGACGACCTCGCCGTCCTGGACATCGGTGGGCGTGATCTCAACGGCAACACGCGTGGCTTCTTCCCGAACGCCAGCCCGTACACCGTCCTGGACCTGCGGCCCGGCAAAGGCGTCGACATCATCGCCGACGCGGCCACCTGGGACGGAAAGGTCGATACGTTCGACCTGGCAACCGAGTCCTGGACCCCCACGAAGATCGCCTACGACCTGGTGCTCTGCACCGAGACGTTCGAGCACACCGAGAAGTGGCGGGAGATCATCGCAACCGCCTACGCCGCACTGCGGCCCGGCGGCTGGCTGGTCTTCACCTGCGCCGGGCCCGGCCGGCCGGAACACTCCGGCGTCGAAGCCGTGTGGGGTCTGATCGGCGACGAGTGGTACTCGAACGTGTCGGCGGCCGAGATCGCGGGCGAGCTGCACGACCAGGGCTGGACGGACATCGAGGCCCGACAGCTTGGCCTGGACACGCAGGGCAAGGCCGTCAAGCCGCTGGCCTCGAGCGAGGTGCTGTTCGGGGCCGAGCTGTCCCGGACGGCAGCGGGCTGCCTGGGCGCCTGACCGCAGCAAGAACGGCCCCCACCGGCTCGGTGGGGGCCGTTCTTGCATGTCGGCGTTTACTGCCCTGCAGGCTTGCGGGTGCGGGGCTTGCGGGCCTTGTGCGGGGCGGCCAGCTCGGTGCGCACCCTGTCCGGCTGGCCGCCGACGATAAACCCGGACTGGGACACGCACGGCTCCCCGATCTCCGCGTCGCAGATCGAGCACTTGCGGTACAGGCTCCAGTCGGTCAACGGCGGGGCCTCGCGCGGAAGTACGGCGCCGGAGAACTTCGCCAGGTGCGTGTCCCAGTTCTCTCCCGATTTCCCAACCGTGGTCCGCGCCCACTTCTCGCGTTGGGCTTCGCCGTAGACCTCGGTGGCCGTCAGGTCGGTCATTTCGCTCCCTTCCGTTGGCACGCCGGGCACACCCGGACGTGCAGCGACTTGCTGGTGACGGAGAGGCCGTCGAAGACGACCCAGCCACGTACGCGCAATGCATCGTCGGATGCCCACGCCCCGATCAAGCAGCGGTCGCACGCCTGGTGTTTGCGGCCGGGGTCGGTCTGCTCGATGTCGAACAGGGGTTCGGTCATCACCTGCGTCCTACGGCGTCGAACGCGGCGGCGAGCACGAATGCGATGACGTAGAGCAGGAGCGCGGCGGCGATGTACGGGCTGAGGGTCAGGACCACGATGAACGTCGCCACCGGGTGGTGCCGGGCCTGGTAGTGGGCCATTTCGTGCCTCCCTCTGTCTGCCTACAGAGTACGCCTATTGCGCCAGGCCGCAAGGGGTCTGTATACTTAACACTGACAGACATGAGGAGGACAGCATGAGCAGGTGGCGGCCATGATCGACTGGTACGGGAACAAGGCGGCGGCACGCCCGGCTCGCCGCAAGCCCCTCCCGGCGGCTGACTCCCTGGATCGTTTCCACGTCGCGCACGCCACGGGCGCCCACTTCGACAAGGCGTACCGGGAGATCCAGCGGGGGCGCAAGCACACCCACTGGATGTGGTTCGTGTTCCCGCAGCTCCGCGCCCTGGGCAATAGTGAGACGGCCCGGTACTTCGGTATCGCTGACCTGACCGAGGCTCGCGCCTACCTGGGCGATCCGATCCTGGCGGGGCGACTGGCGAGATGCGTGATCGCCGTGCTCAGCCACAAGCGGCTGATGTTCGAGCACCCGGATAACTATAAGCTGCGCGCCTGCATGACGCTGTTCGCGAAGGTGGTCGAGGATCCGACACTACCGCTGGCGGTGCTGGAGAAGTTCTACGCCGGTCAGCCGGATCAGCTCACGCTCGATGTGCTGGCCGGTAAGACGATCGCGCCGCAGACCGCGATGGGAAGGGTTGAAGTGGGGCGGCGCTGGGAGAAGCGGATCGATAGGGCCGTACGGCCGGTCGGGCGCCTGGCGGAGCCGGACCGGCCGATGGACCGGGCCGAGGTGGTCTCGTTCGTGCGGGGCTTCAACCTGTCGGCCGCCGCGACGCGGCATCTGGTCGACAAGTGGATGGAGGACCAGGAGCGCGCCCGGGAGGCCGGCTGGAATTCGCACGCGGATTCGGTCTGGTACGACCAGGGATAGCCCTGCATCGAGAAGCACGAGGTC
>Ga0307508_10000858_pt1 | contig 35331 bp, 28 predicted proteins | sample 9_EM_MG_FD_203089 | JGI IMG/M metagenome (GOLD analysis project Ga0307508, IMG submission 203089) | Populus trichocarpa ectomycorrhiza microbial communities from riparian zone in the Pacific Northwest, United States - 9_EM | ecosystem: Host-associated > Plants > Roots > Unclassified | place...
CGTCTCTCAGGACCAGCGTTCGCAATTCGCCAACAAGAAGATCGCACGACTGAAGCTCGCCATGGTCTTCGACGAGCGGCGGCGCCAGGGCAGCGCCGACAGCAAGCGCGCGCTGTGGAGCCGCAATCACGAGCTGGAGCGGGGCAATGCGGTGCTGACTTATGAAGGCCCTGGGTTCAGGCTCAGGGCGCCCGGCGCACGGTGAGGATCTTGATCGGAGGGGCGAGCATCTGCCCCTCCATCCCCGGCGGACCAGTGTTCGGCGCGGTCGGCGCCACCAATATCCGACGGACCAGCTCCATACCCGCGGTCACATGGCCGAACGCGGCATAGCCGAGATTGTCGCCCGGCTGGCCTGGCTGCGCGTCGAGCGTCGAGATATCGCCGACCGCGATGAAGAAATCCGCGGTGGCGCTGCCCGGCGCGGCGCGCGCCATCGCGATGACGCCGTCGGTGTTGCTGAGGCCGGTCTGACTGGTCGGCTCATGCGCAACGGGCGGGAACAGGCGCTTTGGGTCGTTCTGCGCCCCGCCCTGGATCAGCCCGAGCCCTTCCCCGAGCTTCATGGCGCGATAGAAAGTCACGCCATCAAGCCGTTTCCCATCGACATAGCGGAGGAAATTCGCCGTCGTCTTCGGCGCGCGCGTCTTTTCCAGCACGACCGTGATCGGCCCTTCGCTGGTGGTGATCACCACATTGACCGTGACCGGAGCCACGGCTGCCGCAGGCGCCGGGACAGCAGGCGTGGCGGTCTGTGCGGCCGCGACTCGAAACAGGACCAGATCAGGGCGAGCATTGCGAATCGGCGAAGCATGGCCATAGCCTAACAACTCGCACCGCGCGCGGCCATCCTCTCGCGCGAGGTACAAACGGGCCGGCGCGAATCCGCCATGCTTTACAGGAAGATGGGGGAGAGCGCCCCAGGCTGCTCGATCCCCCATGCTGCAACCCCGCCGGTGCCGGGTTCTCCGGCTGGCTCCGCTCCACGAACTTTTATTATGTCAGCGGCGCTGTAGCGGGAACTTCCTAACTCAAATCGCGGACAAAAAAAAGGGCCAGCCCCGTAAAGGGCCGGCCTTGGAAAGTTTTAGGAGAGGATGCCTGAAAGGCCTGATCCTTGTGCAGTGCAGCATTGTTTGCTGCAAGTGCGTAAAATGCGCCGTGGATTGCGCTTTCTGCAATCGTCAGACCAGATTGAAGGCGCCGCAAGGGGGAGACCTGAGGCGAAAGCTCGCAATCCGTAACGGAAAGTGGCGAAGGAAAGGCCTTCCCCACCACGCACCCGGAGCGCGAGACATGCGCGCGGCGATCGCACGGGCGATGGAATTTCCCGGCTTGCCGGTCCTGCCGGCCGGCCTATCGTGCCTTCGTCACCTGGGAGACCGTCGCATGCGCAAGATGCTTGCAGCCCTGACCTTGCTCGTCTGCGCCGGAGCAGCACCAGCGCCAGCCCCGATCCGAACGCTCGACGGCCACCGGCTGACCCCCGCCGCGATCGATGGCGAGGTGGGGCGGCTAATGGCGGCCGCCAGGGTGACCGGTCTCGGCGTAGCGCTGATCCGCAATGGCCGGGTCGTTTTCGCCAAAAGCTATGGCAAGCGCGACACGGCGCAGGGGCTTCCGCTCGAGACCGATACCGTGATGTACGGCGCCTCGCTGACCAAGGCGACCGTCGCCTGGTATGTGATGCAGCTCGTCGATGAGGGCCGCGTCGATCTCGACCGCCCGATTACGGCCTATCTGCCCAAGCCGCTGCCCGAATATGAGGACTATGCCGATCTCGCCGGCGATCCGCGCTGGCGCCAGCTGACCTTGCGCATTCTGCTCGACCATAGCAGCGGCTTTGCCAATCTCCGCCGTTTCGAGCCCGACAAGAAGCTCCACATCCACCGCGACCCCGGCAGCCGCTATGGCTATTCGGGCGAGGGGCTGGAACTCGCGCAGTTCGTCCTCGAAAAGGGCCTTGGGCTCGATACCGCCACCGAGATGCAGCGCCGCATCTTCGATCGCTTCGGCATGCACCGCACCGGCATGACCTGGCATGACGATTTCGGTGCGAATGTCGCCCTGGTCTATCCCGAGGACAGCCCGGGCCGGGTGTTCAAGCATCGCACCCGTGCCGACGCCGCCGGATCTCTGGCGACGACGCTTGACGACTGGTCGCGCTTTTTCGCAGCGGTGGCGCGCGGCGAAGGGCTGAGCCGCAAGGCCAGGACCGCAATGGTCCGCCGCTCGATCGCGATCGACAGCCCGTCCCAGTTTCCGACCCTCCTCGATGCCCGTACCGACCAATGGCGGAAGATCGGCCTCGGATACGGGATCGGCTGGGGCGTGTTCGAAACGCCCTATGGTCACGCCTTCTTCAAGGAAGGCCATGACGATGGCACCTCCAACTATGCGCTGTGCATAGACCAGCGCCGCGATTGCATCCTGCTGCTCGCGAACGACAATCACGCTGAGGGGATCTTCCTGCCGCTGGTCGATCGCCTGCTCGGGCCAGTGAACCTGCCATGGCAATGGGAGGGCTATCGACCGTACGACCAGCCGGCCTGAGCGAAGGCCGGAGCGTCCTGTCGCCGGAGCGCTTGACCCGCCGCCCGGCATCGCGGACGAGCAGCGCCATGAATCGGACAGCATCATCGCCGGCAATGCGACTCCGCGACAGGGGCACCGCCGCGTTGCTGGCACTCGGCATTCTTGCCGCAGCGTCGCTGACGGCGCTCGGTTATTGGCCCGGCCTGATGACCTGGGACGCGATCCGCCAATATGGCCAGGCGATCGACGGCGATTTCGACGATTGGCATCCGCCGGCGATGGAGTGGCTGTGGCGACAGCTGATCCCGATCCATACCGGGCCCGCGCCGATGCTGATCCTGCAGCTCGCGCTCTATTGGGGCGGGTTTGCACTGATCGCCGGCTGGGCCCTTCGCAAGCGGCGGCACTGGCTGGCGGTAGCGCTCGCGGCCTGCGGGCTGCTGCCGCTCTCCATGGCGCTGATGGGGGCGGTGCTGAAGGATTGCCTCATGGCGGGCGCGCTGCTCACCACGACCGGGCTGTTGTTCTGGAGCGACGATAGCGACAGCCGGTGGCGCTGGCTGCTCCGCGCGCTGGGGATCGCCCTGCTGCTCTTCGCGGCGACGCTGCGCTTCAACGCCTTTCTCGCCGCCCTGCCCCTGTTCGTCGCGCTGCTGCCAATAGCCTGGCGCAGCAGCTGGCTGCGAATGGCGGTCTCCGCGATCGTCGCCACCGCCTTGCTGATGCTGGCACTGCCGCTCGCCAACCGGGCGATCGGCGCTGAATCGAGCGGGGTCGAGCTTTCGCTGGTCATCTTCGATCTCGGCGGCATCACCGAACATAGCGGCGTCAATGTCTTCCCGCCGATGGGCGTGGCCGATCCGGTCAAGGCCAATCACGCCTGCTATTCACCGGTAAAATGGGATCCATACAGCTTCTGGGTCGATCCGCTTTGCCCGCTCGGCTTCGATCCGATGAAGGCGGCGGTGAAGGCGCAGGGGATCAAGCCCTATCGCTTCCTGGCCGGCGCGATCCTTGCCCACCCGATCGCCTATGCCGAGCACCGGCTCACGCATTTCAACATCAACACCCGCTTCCTCATCCACAAGCAGGTCGAACGCCCGATTCAGGTCGTGGCCGCGCCCAATGACTGGAACTACAAGGTCACGCCCAACCCGATCCTGTCGGCGATCGACTGGGCCGCCCGTGCCAGCGCCCATACGCCGCTTGGCTGGCCAATCGCCTGGATCGCGCTTGCTTTCGGGGTGCTGGTATTGAGCCCCACCCTGCCCTCACGCCGACTGATCGTGCCGCTTGCGCTGTCCGCGTTGCTCTACGGCCTCGGCTACGGCGTGTTCAGCGTCGCGGCTGAGCTTCGCTATCATCTGTGGACGATGATTGCGGCGCTGATCGCGACGGTGCTGGCGGGAGGCGATCTGTTCGGAATGCCGGTGGTGCCGTGGCGGCGGGCCGCCTGGAGCGCGGCGCCATTGCTGATCGTGCTGATATTGGCGACCGCCTGGCGGGTATTGCCTGTCGGGTGAAGCATGCCGCGATCGCTCGTCCGCTCCGGCTCCGACCAGATCGACGAATGACAGGCGTCGGCGCGCCTCGCGCAATCCTCCCTTGTGACCTGACGACCGCAGTGTCAGTAAAGCGGCTCAACGGTACGACGGGATGCGCGATATGGTCGAACCGATGTTCAATGGAACACGCGCAAAGGCCCCGGCGATCATCTTGATGCTCGCTTTGATTGGAGCCGCACCTGCCGAGGTGCCGTTGGCGCCCGCAGGGAAATGGACATTGGACTATGCCGACGGCCTCTGCGTCCTGCAGCGCGCCTTCGGCACGGACGACGCAGCAGTCACGCTGGGCATCACGCCCTCGCCACTTGGAGACACCAAGGCCGAGTTCGTCCTGCTTGTGAAGAAAAGGGGCGGCGCGACGGAAAACGGCAACGCGGTCGTGACATTATTGCCATCGAATCGTGCGATAGAGGCTAGCTATTCAAGCTTTGCGCTAGACGAGAAAAGTCGGATCACCAGGATCTGGGTCGATCAAGCCGCGCTGGCCGGTCTCGATGCCACGACCGAAATCGCCTTCACTACAGGAGGCAAGCGCACGATCCGCGTAGCGCCGACCAGCATTACCAAGGCGCTGGTCGCGCTGCATGCCTGTGAGGATAATTTGCTCAGATCATGGGATATCGACCCTGCGATGATCGAGAATGTCGCTACCCTGCCGCAACCTATCAACCCAGCGACTTGGTTTCGGGAACAGGATTATCCGTCGGCCGCTCGGCGCACCGGCGACCAGGGAAATACTACGACAGTCTTCAAAGTCGGGGTCGATGGCGCGATCAGCGCCTGCCGCACAGTTATCAGGAGCAACAGTGCGGAACTCGATCAGGCAGCCTGCAATGTCATTACCAACCGAGGCCGATACAGGCCGGCGATCGGCAAGGATGGCAAACCGGTTGCCACCTTCGCTTCGAAACGAGTGGCATGGAGGCTGACACCCGGCTTGGCATGGATTCTTCCCAATTGACATGTTGCTACGATAAACGTAGTATTGTGAATGTCGGTGGAGAATGCTGTGATTCGGAATTCGCAAACCGCCTTCAGCCACGACATGATTGTCGCTGAGATAATCCACGATACGTGTCTCTCGGTATATCATGCGGGGAAGGCGGCCGATGCGATCACCGGGGCCCGTTGGGGAAGGCGCCCGAGGACACATGCCGATCATCTCGCTACCGCACGAATTCGCCAGCGCGGGGCAGGTTTCGCAAGCCCGTTACTCACCGTCACCGACGAGCAGTTGGCCCGCGCCGATTCGAATATCGGCTGGCGGCTCGATCGCGACGGGCGGGCCGCGGCCAGGGCTGAGCGCGATGCCGAGTTCGGCGCTGCGCCGTTTCGGCTGACAGGATTTGGGCTGGAGCGAATTCGGTGAGCGGGCTATTTCTACTGGGCAACAACGCCTTTGAGCGACAGCAACAACGTCATTGGACTGGAGGATGACGGCACGAAGCCATGATGCTCGTAAAAAGCTTTTGCCTCGATTGAAATCGCGTGGACGAGGATGCCCCGGATGCCGATGATCTCCGCCGCCTGCGCGGCGCGGAGCACTGCATCCTGCAGCAAGGCGACGCCGATCCCTTTCCCCTGCCAAAGATGATCGATCGCCAGGCGCCCCATGACTGCCATCGCGACCGGATCAGGCATATTGCGGCGGATATTGCCAGGTGCCTCGATCACGGCAATCGCGCCCGAAGAGAGGCAGAAATAGCCGATCACGCGTCTGCCGGAGGCAATGGCGTAGGTGCGCGATGCACCTCCCGCCTGATTGGCGCGGGCGCGCCGCTTCAGCCAATCGTCCAGGTTGGCAATGCCGCATTCGAATTGTTCTAGATCGTGAGTGTCGTGCAGTGGTTCCGGCGCGGATAGAGACGAAGCGCCGGCGCTCACTGGCTCCATGGCTTGGGCGCCCGCATCAGCCTTTCGAAACCGGGGCCGCCGGGAGGCTGGTCGAGCACAGCGACAAAATGGTCATAGGTCTCCTGATCCACCCGAAGCAGAGTCTGGTCGAGCAAGGCTTCCTCGGCCGCGCGACGGGATGCGTCGATCATGAAGTCGGATCGGGTCTTGCCCTGAATCCGCGCCGCAGTGTCGATCAAGGCCCGGATGTCGGTGCGGACACGCAGATTGACCGGCCTTGCCTGACTTTCGGGATCGATTGCAGCTTTCGTCATCATTGACTCCGTGCCTTTAGATAGCACCAAAGATACACATTGTGTATCTCGAAATCAGGAAGGAAGTTGGTGGGCCCGGCAGGACTTGAACCCGCAACCTACCCGTTATGAGCGGGCAGCTCTAACCAGTTGAGCTACAGGCCCCACCGCCCCGCTCGTTAGCGGAGGCGCGGCGGCGGTGGCAAGCGCGGCGTGGATCGGTCGGACAAATCGTGCTGAAGATTGCCATTGAGGCGCGGACGGGCCATTTTCACGATGAGGATTGCGACCGCCATCGACAGGCGCGCCGAGTGAGAAGCCAATTGGCATCACGGGAGAGACAGATGATCGAGACACGGCTCAATGGCCATTTTCCGCCCGATTATGTCGTGGGCGAGCGGATCAACCTGTCTCAGCTCATGAAGTCTCGCGGCGCAAATCCGCCCCGCCCCCGTCTCAACCCGCCCACGCAATCGTCGATGCCCGCCCTGTCCAGGCGGCGGCCGCGTCCGAGCGCGAATTCTTCGATCGCCACGGCTTCGTGGCTGGATGCGCCGACCGGCGTCACTGACTGGGGCAACGCGGCCGCTGTCGGTGACACCTATTTGCCGGAGGTCGAGGCGCTGATTCGCACCCGCCTCTATCCCGGACGAAAGATCGCCATCATGCAGCCGCCCAATGTCCTGCGGCGCGGCGCGGGCACTGAGATACCGCAATACGGCACCGGCGTTCATCAGGATTACGGAACCACCGCGGATGAATTCCAGCGGAGTGTAGCCGCTTATGCCGGAGCCGAGGCTGGCGCGGGGTGGCGCGCGGGGTTCGAGCAGGAGCATGTCGAAGGCTTCGTCATGCTTGATTTCTGGCGCATCACCATGCCCGACCCGCTCAAACATATGCCGCTCGCCTTGTGCGACCCGACCAGCGTCGACCCACGCGATCTCGTACCGACCGCGCTCGAAGGGATAGCCCCGGGCGGTGCTGTCACCGATCACGTCTCGCTGCGCTACAATCCCGGCCAGCGCTGGTTCTATTATCCCGACATGACGCCGAACGAAGTGCTTGTGTCATGCTGTTCCAGCTGATGCACGGCGAGGAGCCGCAACAGTATCGCGCTTGCTTCCACACTGCCGTGGAAGACCCGGCAACCCCGGCCGACGCTCCGCCGCGCCAGAGCTGCGAGCACCGTGTTTCGGTGATGATGTTCAGGGAGTAGGATTGAATTCGATTAGATGCCCGTCATGCCGGACTTGTTCCGGCATCCATGTTTCCGCAAGAGCTTCAGGCGTTGCTTACGCGGAACGATGCCCCCCGGGACAAGCCCGGGGTGACGGCGTGGTTTAAGCTGGTCGGATTCTAGACGGCGCGGGCGCCCGCCGCGTCAATAATCCGGTCGAGCGACACCGGCGCCACGCCGCGCCGATCGAGATCGCCGAGCACCCGATCCCACCAATGATGAAACGCCGCCAGATCAGCTGCGTCGCGCACATAGGGCGTATGGCCGGGCGCGACCGAGGGGGAGTGGAAGGAGAAGTTGAGCAGGCGCAGCCCCTCCCCCACCGCGACCGCGATTGCCTCCAGCACCTCGGCCAGCGGCATTTCCTCCGGCGTGAGCGCGACACGCGACAGGAGATGCGCGCGGGCGAACATGCCCTTGCCCTTTGGGATCCGGCCCAGCGCGCGGTAGAGGCCGACGCCGCCGCGCCGGGCAAAGCCGGTGAAGACCGTCGTCAGCGGCAGTTCGATGATCGCTCCGCCCGGCCCGGCGCGATAGGCGTGCGCGCCGATCGCGCCGAAATCGGGCCCACCCTCACCGAGATATTCGTAACCTGGCCGGACCGAGCTATCGAGCCGATAGCCGCGCGCGGCGAGCAGGTTGAGCGTCGCTGGGCCGATGCCATAGCGCCCGGCGCGAAAGGCGCGCGGTGCCGTGCCGAAGGCGCGGGTGATCGTGTCGGTCAGCGCGTCGATCTTCGCCGCTTCGAGGCTCTCGGGCAGATTGCCGGCAAAGCTGTTGGCGGAGGTCAGCACCTCGTCGAAGGGCGGATTGACCCAGGGGTGGAGCTGAGTCCCGATCGCCGACACGCCGTCCGCCGTCACGCTGCGCAAGATGTCGATCGCTTGTGGGTCGGTCGCGATCGGATAATCGACCATATAGGTGAGCGGCACGCCGCGATCGGCGAAGCGGCGGTGTGCCTCGGGCAAAGCGGCGATCGCTGAGACACCATGACTGTCGCGGTCGAGCGGCGCGTTCCAGTCGAACTCCTCCTCGGTATCGACCAGAATGGTGAAGCGCGTGCCGAAGCTCTCGGGCCAGGCGATCAGATCGGCGGCGACGGGCGGCGGGACGCGGTAGCCCGGCACCGCGGGGGCGGATGATGTGGGCATTGCCACGATCAGCTGGAAGAAACCTGCTCCACAGGCTCGATAACGGCGGCCGGGAGCCGCAAAGTCAAGGCATTGTCACCGATCGTGAGCGTACCGCGCAGCTCGGCCGCAAGGTTGCGCGCAAGCCGCAGGGCGAAGCCGGTGCCGAGCAGCGGCGCGCCCTCGCGACCGGATTCAGTCTCGGCATCGATCGAGAGAAGCGCATCGCCCGCATAAGCGGCGAGCGCACGCGGCCGATCGAACATGATCGCGACCATCGCATCGACATCGCTGGTCGCCGAAATGCCGATCCGCTCGCCCGGGCTGCCCGAGGCGACGAGCGTTGCCATCAGCCGCGCGACCAGCCGTTCGACAGCGCGATCGTCACCATCGATCGCGAGATCGGCATCGCTGACATAGAGATCGAGATTGGTGCCACGCAGCCGCGCAAGCGGTTTGAGATCGTCGGCGATCCGCTTGAGCAGCGGCGCCACCGACACGTCGGTAGCGCGCAGATCGAGCGCGTTGGATTCGATCCGTGCGGCCATGTCGATATCGTCGATCGCGATCAGCAGATCGCCCGCCTGGGACCGGATCGCCGCGGCGCGCGTGCGATAGGCCTGGGGCACCGGGCCGAGCATCTGCGATTCGATCATCTCGGCAAAGCCGGCAATCGCGTTGGTCGGCGTGCGCAGTTCGTGGACAAGCTGGCGCAGCGCGTCCGAAGCCGGGTTGCGGCCGTCACGCACCGGCTCGGCGGATTCGTCGGGGCGCGGGCGCCGGGCGGTGCCGCGATAGCCGGTGAAGCGTCCGGTCTCGCGATCGAATACCGGAATGCCGGTGATCCGCCACTGCCCGGCCGCATCCGAATGGCCGTCGACCACCAGCCGGGCATTGGCGAACCCGGCCCGCCTGCGGAACGCGCCCGCGGCAACGCCATCGACACGCGAGCCGCCCGGCGTCGCGGCGAGATCAAGCGAGAGCCCGATCAGCGGCGCCCTTGCAGCGCCCTCGATCCAACGCACCACGCCGCTAGCGTCAGTCTCGAAGCGGAAGCTCCGCGCCTGGGCCTGGTCGAACTCGAACAGCTCGGGCTGGATTTCGAACGGGTCGATCGGCGTTGCGGGCGATTCCTCGCGCTGGCGCTGATAGGCATCGATCCGCGCGACCAACTCGGCGATCTGGAACACCCCGGTTGCCGCTTCCGCCGGCGGCGGGCGCAGCATGGCGATTTCAGCGCTGGGCAGCGGCTCAGCAACGACGATCGACTCGCCTGCAATGGCCGGTTCCGGAGGAGCGGCAGGTTCGGCCACGTCAGCATCGCTATGGCGCAGTGCCTCGGCCACGACGGGCAAGCCCAGCGCGACGCTGGCGATCGAGACGAAACTCGATTCCGCGGGCTCGAGCGGAGTCTCGGGGGGCAGCGCGACCGGCGCAAGCGCCCCAGAGTCGGCGATAATTGTTTCCGTCGCCGGCGCGGACGCCTCGGCGACCTGCGGCTCCTCGACGATCGGGCCGATGACGTCGGTCCAGTCGATGCTGGTGATGAGGGGGCTGGCAACGACCGGGCTGGCAACGACCGGGCTGGCAAAAGCCGGATCGGCAAGGGCCGGGCTCGTCTCCACTGGTGTGGCTTCGGGCGTCCGTTCGACTGCCCCGACAGGCGCGACCTCTTCCGGGGCAGGAGCGGCTTCTTCCACCGCCTCGGCCGCCGGCAACACGAAATCGACGCTGCCAAAACTTTCCAGCGCACGGGAGACCGCAGGCGGCAGATCGCGACGATGGCGCAGGATCGACCGCGTCGAGGGCGACATCGCCGGCAGCATCTCAATCCATTCCTGCTGGCGCAGCCGCGCCATGCGCACGACCGGCGCGGCGATGCTCAGCTCATCTTCAGCGAAAAGCTGAACGAGCGCGGCCGGCGGATCGGCAATCGCCACCCCGCGCGCGCTGGCGGCGCGCACCGGCAACGGCACATGCCTGCGGATCGCCCTGAGCTTTTCGATTGCTCCGGGGCTCGGCGGAACCCGGCCACGGCCGATCAGATCAACCAGCTGCCGCCAAGTCGATTGCGCGCCGAACGGGGTCGACATATCCGCCGAGAGAACCGTTTCGAGACTGTCATCGAAGCGCAATTGCACTGGCCCCCGGGCAGGTCGCGATAGCCGCGCCGTAACGATTTCTTAACTGGCTGAGCCCGCCACGGAAACAGGAGATTTTGACACGTAGCATTGTGGGACAATTGCGTTCGCCAGCAATTATCTTATGCTGGAGACCTGTAGCCCGACTGAAAATTCGCGCCCGGGGGAGCATTACGCAATGGCTTTTGATTCGATCGACCGTCAGATTTTGGGACTGTTACAGGAAGACGGCCGAATGACGAACGTCGATCTCGCCGAACGGGTCGGGCTCACCGCCCCGCCCTGTTTGCGCCGGGTGCGTTCGCTCGAAGAGGGCGGCGCGATTCGCGGCTATCATGCCGAGCTCGACGCGGCGACGCTTGGCTATCCGATTACGGTGTTCGCAATGGTCAGCCTGCGCAGTCAGGCCGAGCATGATCTCGCCGCCTTTGAAGACCATGTCGCGCAGATCCCCGAGATTCGCGAATGCCATATGCTCAATGGCGAGATCGATTTCATTCTTAAGATCGTCGCGACCGACCTCAAGAGTTTCCAGGAAATCCTGACGACTCATCTGACGCCGGCGCCCAACGTCGCGAGCGTGAAGACCTCGCTGACGATCCGCACCGCCAAGGCGTTGCCGGGGATTCCAGTGCGGGCGGCCTGAGGCGAAGTTCGGGAAGCCCCCTTCCCCTTTCGGCTCCGGATCAAGTCCGGGATTATCGAAACTCCTTCTCCCTTTCTCGCGAACGAAGATGGCCCCTTCGACTGCCTGCCAAGGCAGGCGCTCGGGACAGGCTTCGACACGCACAGGGCGAACAATGGTATGTGGACCGCCACAAAAAAGGGCGGCATCGCTGCCGCCCCTTTTCCAATTCGCGAATGGCCGTTCGCGCTCAGCTGGTGACGGCAGGCGAGTTCAGCCAGACAATCCACAGCTTGGCGATCTCGACCTGCGGCACAGAGGTGATCGTGGCGAAATCGGCGCGTGCCTTTTCCTTGTCGCCCGACATCGCTGAAGCAATGCCGCGGTGGAGATGGACGATATCGGCATTCGCCACGCCCTTGGTCAGCGCGAGATCATACATCGCGATCGCCTTGGCATAGTTGCGTGCGCCCAGATACGCGTCGCCGGTCTGCGAAGCGGCATCGCCCTTGGGCGCGGCGGCGGCGGCCTTTTCCTGGAACGCGAAGGACTTGTCGCCCGCGATAGAGCTGTTCGCCTGGGCAAGCAGGTCGGCAGCTGTCTTGTTGCCGGCGGGGATGGCAGCGACGCTGTTGCCTTCCTCGATCACCGACTTCCCTTCGGTCGGCAGGCCGATCTGGATCGACGCCTGGGCATAATCGATATAATCGCGCTGGCCGGCAAGGCTGTGGGTTGCGCCCATCAGGCGATAGAGATCGACCCGGTCGCGGTCAGCAAGGCGCTTTGCGCCCGAGCCCTGGAAGCCGAAGGTGTAGATCGCGTCGTGCCAGTTTGCCTTGGTGCCGTAAGCGGCCAGCCACCGGGCAGTCCAGGCCTCGGTCCCGGCAGTGTCATTCGCCTTGTAGAGGCGCGAAATCGCATAGCGGTACCAGTTTTCCGGCGGCTTCTTGCCGGCCGCAGTCTGTGCGGTGACCAGCCCTTCGAGCGCTTTCGCGCCGGCGGCGACGTTGCCGCTCTCCATGTTCGCGCGGACGATCTGAAAGGTCAGCTCATCATCCTGCAGGCCGCCATCACGCGCCTGGGTGTAATGCTGCAGCGCCTGGGGATATTGCTGAAGGTTATAATAAATGTCGCCGCGGATATAATGATAGCGCGCCAGATCGGCCTTGGGCGAACGCGGATTGGCCAGCAGCGCGTCGATCGGCCCGGCCAGCGACGCCGTGCTCGCAGCAGTCTGCGGCTGCCCGGCTACCATCTTGAAGCGCAGGGTCGCTGCGATGTAATGCTCGTCGTCATTCTTGGCGATCGCGTCGGCGGCGGCAAGCTGGGTTGCCGCAGTGGCATAATCCTTGGCGTCGATCGCCGTCTGCGCCGCGACCGCCGGAACCCGGAATTCCTTCGACAGGTTGAAGCTGTCGCTGGTCGGCGCTGCGGGCTTGTCCTTCTTGGCATAGGCCGGCGCGACAAACGCGGTGCTGCCCATGCCGGTTACCAACGCCGCGGCGAGCGCGACCTTCGAAATCAACTTCATGCAGGAATCTCCATCTTGCGGTGCGGCCGCTGAATTTGCCGCGTTCCTCTAACCATGCGCCGCAGCGCGTACAAGCGGCGGCGGTTCCTCCACCGGGTGCAACACGCGCGCTGAACAACGATTGAACGCACGCGCGGCTCCATTCGGCCCAGACGCTTTATGACGGCCTCATGGACAGGTGCCTTACGGCTCGCCGCGACCGTCAGGCCTCGGCGTCACGTTCGGCAACAAGGATGCTCACCAAAGTGCGGTAGCTGCGGCCGACGGGAAGCTCCCGTTCGCCGCCGATCACGATCTTGTAGCCGCCGGTCGGGCGCCGCCGCACCGCGAGGATGCGGTCGCGGTTGACGATATGCGAGCGGTGGATGCGCACGAAACGCCGGGCATCGAGCCGCTGCAGGATCGCGCTCAGCGGCTCGCGGTGGAGATAGCTCGCCGCGTCGAGATGGAGCCGGACATATTCGCCCTCGGCCTGGATCCAGTCGACCAGGTCGAGATCGACCCGCACCGTCTCGCCGCGCCGTTGCACCCAGAGATAATTGCCCGCGCGAAAGTCATTGCCGCGCTCGTCGCGCAGCGCCTGGAGCTGGAGCGCGAGATCGCCGAGCCGCGCCCGCGCATCACGGCTCTCGAGCGCGGCGCGGGCCCGCTCGATCGCTGTCTCGAGTCGCCCGAGCCGGACCGGCTTGGTGAGGAAATCGATCGCGCCGGTATCGAAGGCGTGTGCCGCAAATTGCGGATAGGCAGTGACGAAGACGATCAGCGGCGCAGCGCCGCCACGCCGATTGAGCTCCTCGACCACGTCGAACCCGTCGAGCGCCGGCATCTCGATGTCGAGAAAGATGAGATCGGGCTGTTCTTCGCCAACCACCTCAAGCGCCGCCGCGCCATTGCCCGCGGTGCCGACGATCTCGATCCCGTGGATCCGTTGGATCATATCGGCCAGCCGCTCGAGCGCGAGCATCTCGTCGTCGCACAGGATTGCCCGGATCATGACGCAGCACCCGTCGACCACGGAATCGCGAAGCTCACCGCGAAGCCGCCGCCCGGCTGCGGCTCAGCCCGAAACGCGCAATCCTCGCCGAACCGCGCCTGCAGCCGCTCGGCGACATTGTTGAGGCCAACGCCGGTGCCGCGCGCACCCTGCCCCGGCCCGTCGCCCGCGCCGTTGCGAACGCAGACATGCAGCCGGTCGCCCTCGATCCGCGCCGAGATATCGAGCGTGACCGGCGTGGTGCTGGTCGAGACCGAATGCTTGACGACATTCTCGATCAGCGGCTGGAGCACAAGGCTCGGCACCAGCGCGCCCCGCGCTTCGTCGGGAATGTCGATCCGCACCTCGAGCCGGTCAGCGAAGCGCACCGCCTCGATCGCGAGATACAGCGCCTGGAGCTCGATCTCCCGCTCGAGCGGGATGTCCGCCTGCGGATCGAGCGAAAGGCAGGCCCGCAGGAAATCAGCGAGATTTTCGACCATCAGCTCGGCGGGCTCCATCTCGCGCCGGGCGATCAGGGCGGCGATCGAGTTGAGCGTGTTGAACATGAAATGCGGGTTGAGTTGATAGCGCAGCGCACGGAGCTGGGCCGCGTCCGCGATGCCGCGCAGCTGCGCGATGCGGCGTTCACGCTCAGCGGATTCGAGCGCGTACCAGAAGGCAAGCAACAGCGACGACAGAGCGAGATAGGCCCAGAACCATTGGACGCTCGCGATCATGTAGCTGACGACGCTGAACTTGTCGGTATTCGTCTGGGGCATGAAGTGGTTGAAGATCGCGAAATTGCCGGTGGCATGAAATATGGCGCCGAGCGCCGCCAGGCCGAAGGCGAGCAGTATCCGCACCCGGATCGGCCTGCCCTTGAAGCGCTGACTGATCGCCGCGATGCCGAACGACAGGATGATACCGAGCAAGGTCACGCACAGCCGCGGCAGGATATAGGGCAGGTTGCTGTCCTCGGGCATCATCATGATGCTCTGCGCCGTGAGCAGGGCGAACTGGGTCGCCCAGAACAGCACAATGAACCAGCCCGTGCCGCGGCGGATCGCCCGTGGCTTTGTGGCCGGATGGGGATCGACCAGATTGGGGTCAGCTTGCATGGCGCACCCTAGCGCGCGCGCCACGCCGCGGTAAACGGCGGGCGCGGGTCACTGGTGGTGCGGGCCGTGCCGTTCGTGGCGCAGCGTCGTGAATCCGCGATATTCACCCTCTCCTTTGCAGAAGAGGTGGCAGCTCGATCAACCCAGCGCGTCTTCCGCTTCGCTGACGCCGATCCACAAGGTCCGGGATCCGCGCGTGTCCGGCTCGACACGGAAGCGCAGGCCCCAGCCGCGCACCGTTTCCAGCGGATCGCCGGCACCGATATCGGCGAATTTGCGGCGGAGGCGAAACAGCAATACCTCGCGGGTATTGGTGCGCGCATGACGAGCGTCGAGCACGCTGTCGATCTCGGCCCAGGGCACCCGCCCGCGCCGCGCGACCAGCGCGAACAAAATGCCCTCAAGCGGCGACAGCGCGACGCGGACACCGTTCCAGCGCACATCGACCGGATCGAAGGTGATTGTCACCGCACCGCGCCGGATCATCGGTCGGCGTTCGACGTCAGCGGGAGCAACCATGGACTCAGGGGCAGCCGGCCCGACCGGCTCCACAATCGGGGACTGCGATAAAGCGTCGCCATCGGCCGCGCCGAGCCGAGCCGCCACGATCCAGGCGAATTCATGCGCGCCCAGCGCGACCGGCGCATCGCCCTCGCCGACAGCGGCGCGGAGCAGCGCGACACCCCCGGCGGCATGGCCGGCCCGGGCAGCTTCATCATCACCGCCGGGATAGCGCGACAACGCCTCTTCGAGCGTCCGACACAGCGGCTGTTCGACCCGTTCGCGATAGAAATCGGTCAGCCAGGCCATGCCGGCGTCGCGTCGCACCGAGCCCAGCAATTCCCGGTGCGCATCCGTAGCGAGCGCGGCAAGCGCACCCCGTCCAAACGTTTCGAGATCGTCGCGCAAATGCCCGGAGGGTGCCACCTCACGCGGCAGCAGGGGCTCGAACTCGCGCAGCAATTCAGCGCGCGAGGCGCGGTACAGCGCATCGCGGTCAGGGAAGAGGTTATAGACAGTACGCCGCGTCACGCCCGACAGGCCCGCGACAGCTTCCATGCTGAACGTCCGATAGCCCTCGTCCCGCAACAAGCTACGCGCGGCGCCGAGAATGCTGCGCCGGCTGACCAGGGTGCGCAGATCGCCGGGCGCGACGCTTCCGTTCGGAGCCCCAGTCGAAGTGGCGCCGTTGAAGCGGGAAAGGCTGGTCGCGTTCATGATGGCGAAGCTAGCCCGGCACCGCCACTACCCAAGCCCAAAGCAACCGATGACCGTCGCCCTCAGCCGAACGACTTATGGTGTACCGGCAGCATAACACAGCCTGTGAACGGCTATGCGTGCCGTTCATCGGCACCCAGATGTCGTTCGGCGGCGCATGCGGTAAGGGAACGGCAAGGTTGGGCGGCTCGAAAGCGCTCCCCGCCAACCTGGCGATGTCCTGACCGGGCAGAAAATTGTAATCTTCAACTCACCATAGCGACGCGGATCGCGACATCCATGTCACACACCATCAACATCAAATGTCGCTACCTAAATACGATAGTCGATTCGCTTACATTTGCTTCACTCCGATGTAAAATTGTCTTGTAACAAAACTACAACAGCCAGTTTTTGCCGAACCTGCTTCATTCATAATCGCATTTACTTGGGTATGTTTAGCTTCCAGCCTGAACCCATGGAACGCCCCGGCTTGAGCTGACGGCGTCCGGCAAACAGGGGGCTCCGCACCATGCGTGCGGGCCGAAGAACAAGGACCGCCCATATGACCAGGAGCTTGCACATCCACCGTACCCGGCTCTTCGCCGGCGCCTCGGCGACCAGCCTTTTGCTCGCCTTGAGCGCGCCCGCTTTCGCGCAGGACGCGCCTCAACCCGCAGCGCAGACGCCTGCGTCCCCCGACACCCAGGAAGGCGCACAGGCGCCCGACATCGTCGTCACGGGATCGCTGATCACCAATCCCAATCTCGAGCGTTCCACCCCGGTCATCTTCGTCGGCTCGGACGAAATCCAGCTGCGTCAGTCTAATGTCGCCGAGGAGGTCATTCGCGATCTTCCAGGCGTGGTTCCCAACCTCGGATCGGCCGTGAACAACGGCAATAACGGCGCCTCTTTCGTCGACCTTCGCGGACTTGGCTCGAACCGCAACATCGTACTCCTCGACGGCGTCAGGATCACGCCGGCCGGCACACCCGGCAGCATCGCCGGCCTCGCCGGTCGCGTCGATCTCAACAATATTCCGCTCGCGCTGATCGACCGCGTCGACGCGCTGACCGGCGCCGCCAGCACAACCTATGGCGCCGATGCGATCACCGGCGTGATCAACTTCATCACAAAGCGGGATTTCTCCGGCGTCGAGCTGGTCGTCGATAACCAGATCACGCAGCTCGGCGACGGGCACACCTACCGGGCCGATGCGACCTTCGGCGCCAATTTCGACGACGGCCGCGGCAACGCGGTGTTCAGCATCGGCTATCAGCATGCTGACCCGGTCTATCAGGGCGGCGATCGCCCCTATGCCGAGAACGCGCTCGAATCGCTGCAGGCCGAAGCTGGCGGCGGTTCGCCGACCGCGACGCCATCGGCGTTCAGCGTGCCGGGCCTCGGGCAGCCCCAGATCAACGCGGCGGGCAACCTTGTCCCCGCCTTTGCGACCTTCAACTTCAACCCGTTCAATATCTTCCAGACGCCATTCGAACGGTTCAACATCTATGGCGCCGCGCACTATGAGGTCAGCGACGGGATCGAGGTTTATGGCCGTGGCATGTTCTCCAAGAACCATGTGTCGACCATCGCGGCCGCATCGGGCGTGTTCAACCAGTCAGTGACCATCCCGGTCAGCAATCCCTATCTGCCGGCCGGCGCGCGCGCGACCTTCTGCGCGAACAATGATTTCGATCCCAATACGGCCGGGATCCAAACGCTGTCGCCCGCGCAGTGCAGCGCTGCTGCGCTCGCGACCAGCCCGTCCGATCCGAATTACCGCACCTTCACCACCAATTTGCGGCGCCGCACGCTCGAGGTCGGCAACCGCACCAGCGACTTCCAGACCACCTTTTTCGATTATCGGTTCGGCGTCCGCGGCGCGCTCACCAGCACCCTGAAATGGGATCTCTGGGGCTCCTATGGCGAAAGCGAAAACCTCCAGACGCTGACCGGCTACACCTCGGTGCAGCGTGCGCGGCAGTCGCTGCTCGCGACCAACACGACCAGCTGCCTGCCCGGCACGCTCACCACCTGCGTGCCGGTCAATTTCTTCGGGCCGCCGGGCAGCATAACCCCAGCTCAGGCCGCTTTCCTCAACGTCCAGAGCACCACTAATGTCCGCACCACTCTCGGTCAGGTGCATGGCCAGATCTCCGGTGATGTCGGCGTCGCCAGCCCGTTCGCGAACGATCCGATCAGCTTTGCGGTCGGCGGCGAGTATCGCCGCTACACCGGCGCCCAGAACGCCGATCTCGTCGCGCAGGATCCGGGCGATCTCGGCGGCAGCGGCGCTGCCATCCTGCCGTTCAAGGGCGGTTACAGCGTCTATGAAGGTTTCGGCGAACTCGTCGCCCCGCTGGTCCAGGACAAGCCCTTCTTCAAGAGCCTGACCTTCGAGGGCGGTATCCGCCAATCGCATTACCAGGTCCAGGCGCCGTCCAAGCCAAGCTACAGCACCACCACCTGGAAAGCGGGTGCCTCTTGGGAGCCGGTCGACGGTGTGAAGTTCAGGGGCAACTTCTCCCACGCGGTCCGCGCGCCCAATATCGGCGAACTCTTCGCGCCGCTGAACACGTCGCTGACTAACCTCGGTAATGATCCCTGCGCTGGCGTCGCCCCGCTCAACAACCCCAATCTGCGCGCGGTCTGCCTCGCCCAGGGCGCCCCGGCCTTCACCATCGGCAACATCCAGAACCCGGCGGCCGGACAGCCCAACGCCACCACCGGCGGCAATCTGGCGGTCAAGCCGGAACGGGCGGACAGCTACACCTTTGGTGCCGTCCTGTCCCCGCGCCTGCTTTCGGGCTTCTCGGCGTCGGTCGATTACTACCATATCAAGGTCAACGGCGCGATCACGACGCCTACCCCGGGCGACGTGATCTTCGCCTGTTTCGGGTCTAACACGACAGCACCCCCGGCGAGCGCCGCGACCAGCCCGGCCTGTACCTCGATCCGGCGCGACCCCGGCACCGGCGGGCTCGATGGGGACATTGCGACCACACCCGGGCTGTTCGCGGTCCTCTCCAATCTCGGCACGCTGCAGACCAGCGGTATCGACGTCTCGCTCAACTATCGCCGCGACCTCGGCTTTGCGAAACTGAGCCTGAACTTCCAGGGCAATTACACGCTTGAATCGAAATTCCAGGCGACGCCGACATCGGTCAATCGCGAATGCGTCGGCTATTACAGCGTCAATTGCAGCTTCACCGGCTCGATCCAGCCGAAATTCCAGTGGAACCAGCGCACCACGCTAACCTTCGGAAAGATCGATCTCTCGCTGCTGTGGCGCCATATCGACGCGGTCGATTTCGAACCGGCGGCCTTGGCCGACCAGATCCAGACCGCGCTCGGCGATCCAGCCGGTTGTCCCAACCCGACCGGCGCCGATCCGGGCGCCTGCGTCTTCGATCCGCAGTTCAGGCACATCAAGGCAGCCGATTATTTCGATCTGGCGACTCGGTTCCAGGTCGGCGAGCATTTCACCCTCACCATCACGGTGGACAATGTGCTCAACCGCAAGCCGCCGATCGTCGGCAATGATATCGGTGCGACTGCCTTCAACAGCGGCAACACCTACCCCTCCACCTATGACGCTCTCGGGCGCCGCTTCGGGGTGAGCGGTCGGCTGAAATTCTGAGCTCATCCTCTCCTTTGGGAGTTTTGTCTGGATGCAGGTCAATCATGCCCCCGGCATGATTGAGAAATGCCCGGGGGGCATTTCGACCTGCAGCCAGCCAAAACTGATACGGAGCCTTATGAGCGAAGCGAATTAGGCGCAGTTGTTGAGGGGCTCCGGGAGCTATCGATAGCTCCCGGAGCCCCTCACCAAGTTTCGCTAGTCAGCAAGCTGACAAGCTACACTATCCTCTCCCACTGGAGAGGAGAGATGGAATCTGGTCGCGGACTCACGCGAGCAACGGTGCCTCTAGCCGCAACGAGATTCCGCGACTCTCGGCGACCTTCTCGGCCCAGGCGACGACCTTTTCGATCTCCTCGGCATGCAGCGCTTCGGCCGTCCTCTGCTCCCCGATCCGCGCATCGGCGCTGAACGCCTTGTCGAACTTCGAATGCCGCGAGAAAGCCGGTCCAGCGACAATCTCCTCGATCATCGGCGCGTTCAGTTTCAGCCGGAACAGATCGGCAAGCGCGCTCATCGCCGATGCCGGTCGCGCCATCAGCGTCTCGCTGTCGAGCGTCCGCACCCGCCCCGGCCCGAATTCGCACACCAGCAACGCAAACAGATGATGCTGGGCAAGCCATCCGGCAGCGGCGATCTGAAGATCGGTCTGGCCGAGATATTGCGCCTCGTCGAAGTCGAGATCGACCATACCGTCCTGCAGCAGCGCGACGAAGAACTCGCGCACCCACAAGCGGCCCCACATCCCCTTCTTCGCGATCGAGGCGAGATAGACGCGCAACGGTGCGTGGAGCAGCAGGGCGTTGGTGTCCGGCCGCATCCCGAGCACAGCGCGGGCCATGCCGTTGACGATGTTGGAAGGCTTCACCACCACCGCTTCACCCGGCGAAAATGGCTGGGCAAGCAGGGTCATCGCGCTGTCCAGCATCTCGACGACACGAGCCGGCTCGCCGCCGCGCCGCCGCCAGCCGACAATGTCGTTGAGGATGACCGGCTCCTTCAACGCCATCGAAACGCCCGGCCGGTCGAGTGCGCGGGCGAGGAGGGTCGAGCAGCAATAAGCCGAGTGGAAAACGAAGTGCAGCGGCGCGGCGCTGCTCCGCGCCGCCGCGAGGCTGGGGCCACGCTCAAGCACGAGGGTGGCAGCATCCGCCGGCAGCTCGGCGTCGATCAGGAAAGTCGCGGCGCGATGATCGTCCCGGCCCAGCTTCAGGAAATGGACTGCATCGAATTGCGGATCATAGCGATGGGGCAGCCAGTGCGGATCGCGGGCGATCGCGGCGACGTCGCTGGAAAACATCATGGCGCGGTCCGCGGGCCTTGCGAGGTAAAAAGAGCAGGATCACGAACATATCAGCGGGCCGGGGTGCGGCAATCGACGCTCGTAGCGCCAGGCGTGTCGTTGACGCCAAATATTCTACCGTTCGACGCGGTCCCCCGACACAGTGACCCGCTCGAGCACCCGATCGGCGGGCCAGTAATCGCCGACCGCATAATGCTGGGTCGAGCGATTGTCCCAGATGCCGATCGCGTTGGGCGTCCAGCGGAACCGAACCTGATATTCGGGCACCTTGATCCGGTCGTAGAGCAGGCGGAGCAGCTCCTTGCTCTCCTCCTCGGGGATGCCGAGAATCCGCGTCGTGAAGGTGTAGTTGACGTAGAGGATCTTCTCGCCGGTCTCGGGATGGCTGCGCACCACCGGATGCGTCACCGCCGGGAAGTCGCGTGCGAGCTGAGCGCGCTTCTCCTCGGTCACCCGCCCGCCGAAGCTGGCGATGATGTCATGCTCGGCATCGAGGTTGGCGATGCGCTCCTTCACCGGCTGCGGCAGGCCTTCATAAGCCGCTGCCGTGTTGGCCCAGATCGTATCGCCGCCAAGTTCCGGCAACAGCCGCGCGCGCAGCACCGAGGCGATCGAGGGGCGCTCGCGAAAGGTCACATCGGTGTGCCATTTGTTGTACGCCTTGAACGGCGTAAAACTCTCCGGCGTCAGCTGCACGCCCTCGACGCCGCGAATGACCAACACTTCCGGATGGCCCTCGACATGCGGGATGACGGGATGCCCCTCGAGTTCGCCGAACAATCGGCCGAGCCGGATATGGCTGGCATAATCCAGATCCTGATCGCGAAAGAAGATCACCTTGTGGTGCAACCAGGCGTCGCGGATGATCTCGGCAACGCTGTCGCTCAGCGTCTGACCGAGATCGATCCCCGAAATCTCGGCGCCGATCGTCGGCGTGGACGGCGCGATGCCGATGCCATGCGACGCGGCACGGTCCTGCAGCGTGGTCGCGGTCTTCAGTGCGGTCGCCATGGCGATCTCCTCTCCTGCCTCAATCTCTGCCTCATCGCGTGGTTCCGCAATGGCGGAGCGCTCACCCGTCCCGAAACAGCGCCGGCGCGGCGCCGGCCGCGAATTGCAGCGCTGGCGGCTGCATGACGAGGCCGCCCGCTGGCACATCCTCGGTCACCCAGACATTGCCGCCGACCGTAGCGCCGCGCCCGATCCTGACGCGCCCGAGGATCGTCGCGCCAGCATAGATCACGACATCGTCCTCGACGATCGGATGCCGCGCAAACCGCTCGCGGACGCCGTGGCCCTGCTCCGGCGGCAGCCGCCGCGCGCCCAGCGTCACATGCTGATAGAGCCGCACCCGCGCGCCGATGATCGCCGTCTCGCCGATCACCACGCCGGTACCATGATCGATGAAGAAGCCCGGGCCGATCGTCGCGCCGGGATGGATGTCGATTCCCGTACGGCCATTGGCGATTTCCGAGATCACCCGCGCCACGAGCGGCGCGCCGAGTGCGTAAAGCTGGTGCGCGAAGCGGTGATAGGTGATCGCCAGCGCACACGGATAGCAGATCAATATCTCGTCGACGCTCCGCGCGGCCGGATCGCCCTGGAAGGCAGCGGCGACATCGCTGTCGATCAGCCGCCGGATCGCGGGCAGTGCGGCGGCGAACAGCCGCACGATGGTCGGGCCATGGTCGGCATCGAAGCTGTCGCCGGCTTCCGCCTCCCAATAGCGCAGCTCGCGCGCGACCTCGTCGCCGAGGATCGCCAGCGCCTGGTCGAGCCGCAGCCGGACGAAGACATCCTCGCCGGTCCCCTCATAATGGCCGAGCCGCTGCGGATAGAGCGCGGCCTCAAGATGCTCGAGCATGAAGCTCAGCGCAACGCTCGACGGAAAGCGCGCGGTGCCGGCGGCGGCATGGCGCTGATGGCCGTCGCGCCAGTCCTCCCGCGCCTCGCGAAGGCCGGAAATGACGGGGACGAGCGGATCATCGGTCGCGACGGTGCGCCTGAGAATGGTTGCCATGGGTCTGCTCCTTGAGGTTGAAAGATCAGGGGAAAGTTGCGGGTGTCGAGGGCATCACGACGCCGACCTGCTTGCCATAGGCATCCCAGGCAGCGGCCAGCGCGGCCGCCCTTTTGGGCTCGCGCTTCGTCAGGTCATTGGTCTCGCCGGGATCATGCGCGACATCGAACAGCTTCCAGCCATCGCCGAGATTGACTGCTTTCCAGTCGCCCTGCCGGATCGCCCGCCTGCCGAACAATTCGCTGCCGACCTGTTCGTCCGGCGAATGGACGCGTTCAGTGGCACCGAGAAGAAAGGGCTGCCAGCTCACCCCGCGTACCGGCTGCACCGCACGCCCGGCATAGGTCGCGCCGCGCCAGTCGCCGCCCGCCGCTTCGACGAGCGTCGGCACCACATCCATCACCGTGCCATAGACGTTGGAGACGCCGGTTCGCGCGCCGTTCGGCCAGTCGATGAACGCGGCAACCCGCGTCCCGCCTTCGGTCGTAAAGCCCTTGTAGAGCCAGGATGGCGCGGTCGCCGCCTGTGCCCAGCCCGGGCCGTAACCGACATAGGAGGTGGGCCGGCCGATATTGTCGAAACGATTGTCGGCCGCCTTCACCCGCTCGGTCATCCCGGGGATTTCTGCATGGGCGACATCAAGCCCCTCGGCACCATTGTCGGCGGTGAACAGGATGATCGTATTGTCATACTGCCCGCTCGCCTTGAGCTGGGCGATCACGCGGCCGACATTCTGGTCCATCCGGTCGACCATCGCCGCATAGACCTCCATCGCGCGCGACTGCTCGCGCTTCTGCTCGGGGGTCAGGCTCGCCCAGTCAGCGCCCTTTTTCAGCTCGAGCGGGTGCGGCACGACATCGGCCGGGATCAGCCCGAGCTGCTTCATCCGCGCCAGCCTCTGCTCGCGCAGCACCTCGAACCCGGCATCATATTTGCCGCGATAGCGCGCCACATCCTCGTCGGGCGCCTGGAGCGGCCAGTGCGGCGCGGTGAAGGTCAGATAGGCGAAGAAGGGCTTGCTCTTGTCGGCCTTGCCAAGAAACTCGAGCAGCTTCGAGGCATAGGTGTCGGACGAATAGAAATTGGCCGGCAGCGCCTTCAGTTGCGCGCCATTTTCCCAATAGGTCGTCCCCTTGTCTCCCGGTGCCTTGGAGATATCGAGCCCATAGTGATTGCCACCGCCCTGGGCGAGATCGAAGCTCTGATCGAAGCCATGGCGTGCTGGCGCATCCTCGGGCCGCGTGCCGAGATGCCATTTGCCCGCCATCAGCGTGGCATAGCCGAGGTCGTGGAGCCGATCGGCGAGGGTCACGATATCGCCCGGCAGATAGCCCTCATAGCCGCGCTGCCCCTTCTGATTGGGCGCGAGCAGCTCGGCCATATTGCCGAGACCGGCGAGATGATTATCGGTCCCGCTCAGCAGCATCGACCGCGTCGGCGAGCAGGTCGGCGCCGCGTGAAAGCCAGTGAGCCTGAGCCCCCGCGCGGCAAGCGCATCAAGATTCGGGGTGCGGATCTCACCACCGAACGCGCCGATATCCGAATAGCCGAGATCGTCAGCGACGATGATCAGGATATTGGGCTTCGGCGCGGCGGGTTCGGCGAGGACGGTCGGTACCGGGCTACCCGGGTGAGTCAGCAGCAAGGGCGCCATCGCGACGATTGCGGCCGAGAGGATCGTGGTGGGTTTCATTGCCGTTTCCTCGAACGCACTTCTTCCCCTCTCCCAGCGGGAGAGGGGCAAGCTGCGAAGCAGCGCGGGGTGAGGGTGAGTGTCTTCATCACCCTCACCCTCCCGTCGCTTCGCTCCTCCTTCCCTCTCCCGCCGGGAGAGGGACAATTCACTCCGCCGCCAGCAACTCAGGCTCAGGCTTCACCACCCGGCTCCGCCCGCCATCCACCGCAACCGGCACCACGCCGGCAATCGTCGCCCGCCGCAGCCACCGGCGCTGCTTCCCGAAATCGGCGATCGCGCGGTGCTGGGTCGCGCGGTTATCCCAGATCGCCACGTCGCCCGGCGACCAGCGCCAGCGCACCGTGTTCTCCGGCTTCGTGATCTGGTCCTGAAGCAGCCCGAAGATCCGGGCGAAGTCATCACGCCCAATCCCCACGAATGACTTCACGAAATTGCCGAGCAGCAGCACGCGCTCTTGAGTCTCGGGGTGGATATGCACCACCGGATGCTCGGTCTCGTACACCGTCGAGGCGAAGATCTCGCGGTGGCGCCTGATCTCGTCGTTCGATGCCTCGGGCCGCGTCGCGGCATAATCATAGGCGTTGGTGTGGACCGCGCGCAGCCGCTCGACCAGCGCCTTCAGGGGCGGCGAGAGATCCGCATAAGCCGTCGCGCAATTCGCCCAAAGCGTATCGCCACCCGCCGGGGGAATAACGAGCGCGCGCAGGATCGAGGCGGAAGGATAAGCCGGCAGGAAGGTCACGTCGGTATGCCAGGCGGAGGCCGCCTCGCCTTCACGCGAGTTCAGCTCGAGCAGGAAGCGCGATCCATCGGCGACCGGCACGGTCGGGTGCGCGACCGGCTCACCAAGCCGCGCCGCGAAAGCCTCGTGCGATTCATCGTCGAGCTGGTTCTGGTGACGGAAGAAGATCACCTTGTGCCGGGCCAGCGCGGCCCGGATCGCCGCAATCGTATCATCGTCGAGATCTCCGCCAAGCCGCACATCGCGGATCTCGGCGCCGATCCGCCCCGCTACGGGGACGATATCGAGCGGGCTGTCAGCATCGGTCACATTGTCGAAATGATGGATCAGTGCAGTCATGGCAGGTCTCCTCTTGGTAAATTCAGGTTGCGGATTGAGTGGCAAGGGTGCGGGCGACCTCGGCATGGCCGGCCTCGTCGAGCGGGAAGCGCCAGATCAAAGATGCGGCGATGACATGGGCAATCGCCGGGCCGAGCGCGAAGACGTACTTCAAGGCTTCGAGCGCCTCAGGCTGGCTCGCCGCCTTGGGATTGAAGCCGAGCCAGGCGACGAGCGGCAGGGCGAGGCCGATGCCGAGCGCCGGGCCAAGCTTCATCGACAGGCTGAACACCGAGAAGAACAGTCCGGTGCGATCATGCCCGGTCTCGACCCGGTGCACGTCAGCGACATCGCCGACCATCGCGCGCAGCATGAGGTTGCCGGACCCCTGGGTCAGCCCCTGCGCGATGGTGAGCGCGATCATCGCGGCGAGCATGCCGGGGAAAACGAACAGCAGCCCGAAATTGATCGCCGCCTGAGTGAGCTCGCCGGCAATCGCGGTGCGGCGCTTGCCGAGGCGGTAGCCGATCCGCAGCCAGATCGGCCCGGCCAGCACGCCGAACACGAACTGCAGCAGATACAGCCCGCTCGCCCAGGCCGGCAGGCGCATATAATTGACCGCGAAGAACACGATCAGCCCCGCGCGGATACTCTGCCCAGCGGTCACCGCGACATCCGAGGCCAGCACGCGCAGCAACAGGCGATCGGAGAAGACGATCTTCGTCGTCCGCCAGATGCCGACCCGCGCCTTCAGCGTCACCGGCGGCGGCGGTTCGCGAAAGGCGAGCAGGCCGGCGAAAAGTGCCGGCACCAGCGTCGCGAGGATAAAGCCCCCGACGACCTGGAGCTTCAGCGCGGCATCGCCAGGCCTCACCTGATCGAGCAGGGTCGGCAGCACCAGCACCAGCAGCAAGCCGATCGATTGCAGCGTGAGCTGATAGGTCACAACCCGCGTCCGGCCGTGATAATCGCGGTCGATCTCCCCCGCCCAGGCGGAGAAGGGCACGCCGATCATCGTCCAGCCCAGATAGAAGACGAACAGGACGGCGCCGAGATAGACTGGCCCGACCAGCGCCGCTGGCGGGAAGAACAGCAGCGCCGATCCCAGCCCGAACAGCACGCCACCGCCCGCGATCCAGGGCCGCCTGCGCCCGAAGCGGCTGCGGGTGCGGTCGCTCAGCACCCCGACGATCGGGTCCGAGATGACATCCCAGAGCCGTCCGAGCAGGAAGATGAAGCCGATCGTCGCGAGCGACATACCGAAATGCGTCGCGTAAAGTTGCGGCACGAACAGCGCGAGCGGCAGTCCGGCGCCGGCGATCGGCACCGCCATCGAGGCGAAGCCGATCAGCCTGAGCGCGGCCGGCCGGCTCGATACCGGCGCCGCTCTCTGCGCCGTTGGGACAGGAAAATCATGGAAAGCGAGAGTTGCCATAGGAAGCTCCTCAGATCCGCACGCGGAAGGTTGCGCCGAAGGTGCGGGGGTCGCCGAGATTGGCGGTGATCAGGCCGGTCGCGGCGATCGACAGGGTCTGGAAATAATCTTTGTCGAAGATGTTCTTCGCCCAGACCGACAGGTCGTAGCGCCCATCATCGAGCCGCACGCCGAGCCGCGCATTGCCGATCCCGTAGGAGGGCACGAGCGTGAAGCGGCTGTCGCTGACGGCTGTGTAGAAGGACGAGCGCCAGCTATAATCGGCGTGGAGATAGAGCTCGGTGCGCGGCGCGAGCGGCTGGCTCGCGTCGACACCGCCGGTAAAGGCCCATTTCGGCACCCCGGCGAGCGGCTTCCCCGAAAGGTCCGTGGACGGCGAAATGTTGCTCGTTTCGACCGGCGTCGGGCCTTTCGGATAGCTCACATAATAAGCATCGGTATAGGCACCGGAGAGGTTGAGGCTGATCCGGTTGGACACTGTCCAGACCGCATCCCCTTCAAAGCCGCGCGAGCGCGCAAGAGGGATGTTGGTGATGTAATTGCGGAAATTGGTGGTGCTCGGAATCTGCTCCGTGATCGCCGTCTGATAGTTAGCGACGTCAGTCCAGAAGGCGGCTGCGTTCAGCGTCACGGCGCGATCGAAGAGCTGGGTCTTCACGCCGATCTCGTAATTATCGACCTTTTCGGGCGCGACCACGGCGCTGATCCCGGCCGGCAGGTTCGAGAGGTTGAGCCCGCCCGATTTATTGCCGCGCGCATAGGTCGCGTAGAGCAGCACGTCCCTGCCCGCCTTCCAGCTCAGCGTGGCAAGGCCCGACAGGCTGTTATCGCTGGTCTCCGCGCTGTACGAGACATTGGGGTTGAGCAGGTTGCGAAGGCCCTGCGCCGTTGCCTGCTGGGCGGGCGAAAGCCCGGCGAGCGATGGTCCTGCTACCTGAGTCTGGGTGAAGCTACCGGCCTTTTTCTCATGCGTGTAGCGCAGGCCCGCGGTCAGGCTCAGCGCATCGCTGATGTGCCAGACGCTCTGGCCGAACAGCGCATAGCTGTGCGTCTCTGGGTTGGAGGTGGAATCCGCCTCGAAGCCATTGACCGCGGCATTGGCGACGGCCGCATTCTGCGTCGGGAACAGCCAGTTGGGCGCAGCCGGCCCGTAGAGCGAGATGCCCTCGCCATTGATGATCTGCCGGAAATAATAAGCGCCGACGACATAATCGATCGTGTGGGTGCCGTTCGAGGCGATCCGGACTTCCTGGCTGAACTGGCGCTGGAAATTGGATTGCTGCGCCTTCGGCATTTCGGGCAGCGCGATCGAGTCACCGTCATTGGCCGGGTGCCAGTTCCATTGCCGCCATGCGGTGACCGAGGTGATCGTCACCGGCCCGACATCCCAGTCGGCCTGGGCCGATACACCCCAGCTGTTCATGTTCGCCTGGAAATGCCCGTCGGCATCGGTAAGGCGGGCAAAGGGCGTGTAGGGCAAGGGCGTGTAACCGGCGCGCGTCACCCTGTCCGTGAAGCTGTTCACGATCGGCGCGCCATTGTCATAGGTCGTGATCGCGCCGGCGAGCACGCCGATGCAGCAATTCTGGGTCTGCTTCGCATAATCGCCGATCACCCGGATGCTGAGTCCGGTCGCGGGGGTCAGCAGCAGCTGCCCGCGCGCGGTGAAATTGTCGAAATCATGGACTTTGCGACCCGTGGTCACGTTGCGGATGAAGCCGTCGCGGTGGGTGTCGCCAATGCTCAGCCGAGCAGCGAGCAGCCCGTCGATCAGCCCGCCGGTGATGGAGCCGCGGACCTGGTGGAGCCCGTAATCGCCTAGCGTCGCCTCGCCGAAACCGCCGAGATCGAAGCTCGGCGCCTTGCTGCTGATGTTGATCGCGCCGGCCGTCGTGTTCTTGCCGAACAACGTGCCCTGCGGCCCGCGCAGCACTTCGATCCGGTCGAGATCGACCAGCTCGAACTGGCTCTGGCCGAGGCGGCCATAATAGACCTGGTCGATATAGATGCCGACGCCGTTCTCGAGCCCGTCATTGGTCAGCGCCACATTCGAGCCGAGACCGCGGATGTTCACATTGGTGTTGCGCGGGTTGAAGCTGAACACCTGCAGGCTCGGCACGCTCTGCTGGATCGCGCCGAGCGTATAATCGCCCCGCACCCTCAGCGTGTCCTCGCTGACCACGCTGAGCGCGATCGGCACGTCCTGCGCATTTTCGCTGCGGCGGCGCGCGGTGACAAGGATGTCGGGCGCGGCCGCCTCGTCGGTCGCCGCGGCTTCGGGCGCGATACTATCAAGGCTGGCGAGTTGCAGGCCGGCAGGCGCGTTTTGCGCCAGCGCCGGCTGGGCGAGAAGCGCCATCGTCGCGGCGCCGGAGAGCGCGGTCAGTCGGACGAGATGGCTGGAATTCATGCTGCAAATGCCCTTTGTTGGATAATTTCGGTAGAGGTCGCCGCCGGGCCGGAGCGCACGGGTCCGCCTTCCCGCAGCCGCATCGGCCACGGGTTGAAGAGCGCGTGAATCCGTGGCGCCGGAGGCGGCACAACGCTTTATTATCAGTTAGTTAAAGTCTATTTCGACCAAACTGAATCGTCACCCCGGACTTGTTCCGGGGTCCACTGCGCCGCAAGCCAAAGTGTTGATGGATACGCGGCACCGTGGATGCCGGAACAAGTCCGGCATGACGGCTAAAGCTGATCGAGAATGACTCTGCCGGCCCGTGAGGCCGGAACGACGCTTCGACAGCCAGGTGGCGGATGGAAGCAATAGAAACACGTCATTGCGGACTCCTCGCCGGGGTTGGAACGGCCCTTCAGCACCGAACGACTCTATTCCTACTGATTTGATGGGATATGAAAAGGAAAGTTCGACTTGTCGGTACGAAAGCACGACTAACTGCAGGCCGGGATGCCATGCCGGTGCGCGCTACCCCCCGAAGGGTGTGACATAATTATCCAACATAGGGGCTGGTTTCGGCGGCTATGCCCCTGCCAGATCGGGATTTTGCCGCGGAGCGGCTCCTGAATTATGTCAAAATGTCCAACAAGCGGGCCATCGCCTTTGACCGCGGCGAGCCCGCCCGCTACCCGGCACCGGTGATCGCCCTCCTCTCCCCCGCCAAGACGCTCGACTATGAGCGCCCCCTCCCGCCCCTCGACACAACCGCCCCGCGCTTCGCCGCCGAGGCATGCGTGCTGGCCTCGGCCGCCGCCAACCTGACGCAGAAGCGGCTGGCCGAGTTGATGCAAATCTCGCCCAAGCTCGCCAAGCTCAACATCGATCGCTTTCGCGGTTTCGAGAACCAGCCCGAGCGACCGGCCCTCTTCGCCTTTGCGGGCGATGTGTACACCGGCTTCGAAGCCCGCACCCTCGACGAGCCGGGCATTGCCTTCGCCCAGGATCATGTCCGCATGCTGTCTGGGCTTTACGGCCTGCTCCGCCCGCTCGACCTGATGCGCCCCTATCGCCTCGAAATGGGCACACGCTGGGCGCCGCGCCGCAAGAGCCTCTACGCCTGGTGGGGCGACCGGATCGCGGAGACAGTCCGCAACGATGTGGCCGAAGAGGGATCGGGCGTTGTACTGAACCTCGCCAGCCAGGAATATTTCCACGCCGTCGCCGACAAGCTGACCGGCCTCCGCGTGATCGATGTCGATTTCCGCGAGCCCGGCCCGGGCGGCCCGCGCTTCGTCAGCTTCCACGCCAAGAAAGCACGCGGCATGATGGCCCGCTGGCTGTGCGAACACCGCATCGATCAGGTCGAGGCGATGAAAGGCTTCGACAGCGCAGGCTATGCCTTTGACGCCGAAGCGAGCACGCCTGATAATTGGACTTTTTCGCGCGCATAGGGGACCAGTGGCTTTTGCGCGCAAGTCAGGGGATCGATCAGGTGATAGCGACAATGATGGCACTCGCTCTTCAGGCACAATCAGCGAACCTGCCCCCGCCCAATGGCGCCTTGCCCAAGGCGACAGTCGATCTTATGCGGTGTGTCGGCGCGGTCGCGACAGCGCGCGGGCAGCGCGTCGATCCGGTTCAAACCGGCGCACACCTCTCTTACTATCTCATTCTTGCCGCCCAGAGCGCGCCGACCGAAAAGCCCCTCATGAAGCGGGTAGCCGAGCTTACCGCGATGGCGACATCATACTTTCCCGAGGCTGGGCAAGCGCAGGCCATTATGGAGGCGTGCGACAAGGCACATCCCCTGGCGAAGGAAGGGTTGGCTGGCACGCTGCCGACGAACAGCTTCGAGCGCGATTTCATGTGCCTCACCGCAATTCAGGTCGAAATGGGATCGGCTGATGAATATCGACAAAGCACCGGCGACGCGAGCTATGTCGATAAGCTGCAACCCCTGCTGTTGCGCTTCCGGGCACGAATGACCAAAGCGGGCCTCGCCGCAAACCACATCGATTCCGTCGCAGCTGTCGACAGGGCGCAGGACCGCGTGATGGCGGAATCCGTGAAGATCGGAAACCTGGCCAGTCTCCTCAAGCTTTGCGATGACGCGGCCCCGCCGTCGAGCCTTCGCCCGTAAACCCATGACGGATTGCATGACATTTTTGTCATGTCGCCGCCACGCCTCAGTCAGCAACACGCGCGCAATGCTCGGTCTCCGGCTGTCCGCCGGGGGCACTGAGAGGATTGCTGACCATGAAAACCATAACGATGTTCGCCCTGAGCGCCGCGCTCCTGTCCGGCACCGCGACCATGGCGGCCCCCAAGCCGAAACCGACTCCGACACCCAAGGCGACCGTTGCCGCCAAGACGACCGTTAAAACCACGGTTGCCGTCAAGCCCGTAGCAAAGCCGACCCCGGCCAAGCCCGTGGTGGCGCTAAAGCCAGTACCCAAACCAATCCCGACTCCGGTCAAAGCGGTCGTCAAACCGACGCCCGTCCTCAAGCCGGCGCCGGTGCCCGCGACGCAGCCCGTCGCGAAACCGGCGCCTGTGGTTCACCGCACCCGCGCCCCGGCGGCGGCACCGACCGGCCGCATGGTCACCACCAAGACCAAGACCGGGAAGACCATCACGTACAATTGCTCCCTGGCCGGCAACGCCACCAAGACCGCCTGCAAATAAGCCTCATGGCGCCGCTGTCCCGTCGGTGCGGCGGCGTCGGCACAGGATGACGGAGCCGGAAAATCCGGGCGCCGCGGGGGAAGAAAAGGCTTCCCTCGCGTACGCGCGCACGCGTGACAAATGGAGCCAGCCCCGCTAGAACCGTCATCCAACCGACATACAACTCCGAAAGCGTGAAAACTTGACCGACGAGACCATCCTCGCCGACCCTTCCGATATTTCCCCGATCTCGATCGTTGACGAGATGCGGTCGAGCTACCTCGATTACGCGATGAGCGTGATCGTCAGCCGTGCGCTGCCTGACGTGCGCGACGGGCTGAAACCGGTGCATCGCCGAATCCTCTACGCCAGCCAGGAAGGCGGCTTCGTCCCCGGCCGGCCGTACCGCAAATGCGCCAAGATCGTCGGCGACGTGATGGGCAATTACCATCCGCACGGCGACAGCTCGATCTATATGGCGCTCGCCCGCCTCGCCCAGGATTGGGCGATGCGCGTGATGCTGATGGACGGCCAGGGCAATTTCGGATCGATGGATCCGGATATGCCGGCTTCGATGCGGTATACCGAGGCGCGGCTGACCAAGGCGGCGATGGCCCTGCTCGAGGATATCGAGAAGGACACCGTCGATTTCGGCCCGAACTATGACGGTTCGCGCGAAGAGCCGCTGGTTCTCCCGGCGCGCTTCCCCAACATCTTGGTCAACGGCGCGGGCGGCATCGCGGTCGGCATGGCGACCAACATCCCGCCGCACAATCTCGGCGAAGTCGTCGATGCCTGCCTCGCCTATATCGAGAATGGTGGCATCACGATCGACGAGCTGATGGAGATCGTGCCGGGCCCGGATTTCCCGACCGGCGGCATCATCCTCGGCCGCACCGGCTGCAAGAACGCCTATCATGAGGGCCGCGGCTCGATCATGGTGCGCTCGCGCCACGTCGTCGAGGAAGCGCGCGGCGACAAGCGCTCGATCGTGCTGACCGAGATTCCCTATCAGACCGGCAAGAACGCGCTGGTCGAAAAGATCGCCGAGGCCGCCAAGGACAAGCGGATCGAAGGCGTCTCGGACATCCGCGACGAATCGAACCGCCACGGCGTCCGCATCGTCATCGACCTGAAGCGCGACGCGACTCCCGAGGTCGTGCTCAACCAGCTCTGGCGCCACACGCCGGCGCAATCGAGCTTCCCGGCCAACATGCTCGCGATCCGCGGCGGCCGGCCCGAGACGCTCAACCTGCGCGACATCATCGAGGCCTTCGTCAAGTTCCGCGAAGAGGTCATCACCCGCCGCTCGAAGTTCGAGCTCGCCAAGGCCCGCGAGCGCGCGCACATCTTGCTCGGCCTGGTCGTCGCGACGACCAATCTCGACGAGATGGTGAAGATCATCCGCGGCTCGTCAAGCCCGCCAGTCGCCCGCGCCGCGCTGATGGCGCGCGAATGGCCGATCGCCGAGATCGCGCCGTACATCAAGCTGGTCGAAGCGGTCGAAAAGGAGATCGAGGGCGACAGCTATCGCCTGTCCGACATCCAGGTCCGCGCGATCCTCGATCTGCGCCTGCACCGCCTCACCGCGCTCGGCCGCGACGAGATCGGCGACGAGCTCAAGACGCTCGCCGAATCGATCACCGAACTGCTCGCGATCCTCGCTGATCGGGTGAAGCTCTACGCGGTGATGAAGGACGAGCTCGCCGCCGTGCGCCTCGCCTTCGCCACGCCGCGCAAGACCGAGATCGCCGCCGCCGCTGACGGCATCGACGACGAGGATCTGATCGAGCGCGAGGACATGGTCGTGACGGTGACCATGCAGGGCTATATCAAGCGCACCACGCTCGACACGTTCCGCGCCCAACGCCGCGGCGGCAAGGGCCGCGCCGGCATGGCGACCAAGGACGAGGATATCGTCACTGAGCTGTTCGTCACCTCGACGCACACGCCCGTTCTCTTCTTCTCGACCGCCGGCAAGGTCTACCGGATGAAGGTCTGGCGCCTGCCCGAGGGCGGCGCTGCCACCCGTGGCCGGCCGATGGTCAACCTTCTCCCGCTCGCCGAAGGCGAGACGATCTCGACCGTGCTCGCGCTCCCTGAGGACGAGGCTGAGTGGGGCGCGCTCCATGTCATGTTCGCGACCGCGAGGGGAACGGTCCGCCGCAACTCGATGGATGCGTTCACCAACGTGCCCTCGAACGGCAAGATCGCGATGCGCTTCGATGACGAAAGCGACGACCGGCTGATCGGCGTCGCCCTGCTCAGCGAGCATGACGATGTGCTGCTCGCAACCCGTCAGGGCAAGGCGATCCGCTTCGCCGGCGATGACGTCCGCGAATTCCAGAGCCGCACCTCGACCGGCGTGCGCGGCATGACGCTCAAGGACGGCGACGAAGTGATGTCGCTGTCGATCCTCCACCGTGTCGGCACCAGCCAGGAAGAGCGCGAGGCCTATCTCCGCTTCGCGCCCTGGAAGCCGGAGAAGGAAGGCGAGCCCGATATGGAGCAGGCGCGCTTCGAGGAGCTGATGGCGCGCGAGCAGTTCATCCTGACGGTCTGTTCGAACGGCTATGGCAAGCTTTCCAGCGCCTATGAATATCGCCGCACCAATCGCGGCGGCCAGGGCATCACCAATATCGACAACATCAAGCGCAACGGCCCCGTGGTCGCGAGCTTCCCGGCGTCGAAGGGCCATCAGCTGATGCTGGTGACCGATCAGGCCAAGCTGATCCGCATGTCGCTCGGCGATCTGCGCGTGATCGGGCGTGGTTCGGCCGGCGTGAAATTGTTCGACGTCGCCGACAACGAGCATGTCGTCTCCGCCGCCCGCATCGAGGAATCGGAAGACGAGGCCGAGGTCGAGCTGGCCGACGGCGCGCAGGCAGGCGAGCCGACGCCCGATGGCGATAC
>Ga0307508_10000859_pt1 | contig 35318 bp, 26 predicted proteins | sample 9_EM_MG_FD_203089 | JGI IMG/M metagenome (GOLD analysis project Ga0307508, IMG submission 203089) | Populus trichocarpa ectomycorrhiza microbial communities from riparian zone in the Pacific Northwest, United States - 9_EM | ecosystem: Host-associated > Plants > Roots > Unclassified | place...
AGTCGATCTCCTGACTCGGCGCGCCACTCATTGCACACTCCGATCCGGCAACTCTTGCCTGCCCTCCGCGTAGAGTACATATGTACATAGGTATCTACGGTTGCCGAAGACGGATACATAGATGAGATGCGTTGGGAGCCGTGCAGGTGGGCACTGGGGGATGGGCATGTGTAAGCACATAGCTTCACCAAGTGCGTCCATCTTATCTATACATACATTCATTTCGTGATCAGGGTGTGGTCCCAATCCAAAACTACGACATACATATATAAGTACGCACTTTTTACCGCTAGAGCAGAATATGTACATAGATACGCGCGCCGCGCCGGAGGGACCTGCATGGAGAGGATCGAGTGGTACAAGTGGTCGCATGGCGGGCCTGGCGTGGTGGAGCAAGCAGAGTCACTTGGCAGAGGTGCGCATTCACACTCACAGTCTCTACACATGTCGTGCAATCGGTACGGCTCTACACGTGTCGTGCAGTCGGTACGGCCATCATAAAAATTGCAAAAACAAGCGCACGCATAAATCTGGCATACCCCCTATTACCAATCACCCATCACCCATCACACAGACAAAACAACACACGCCCCTCCTCACAATTTTTCCAGGAAACACATGCATCCCCATTTCCACAATGAGCAATTACCATCCATCCATCCATCCGTCCGTCCGTCCGTCCACTCCCTCCCTTAGACCCACACTGGTGCCTTGACCAGGATACTGCGTCCCCTGACCTCGACGGCCATGAATCCGGCCACACGGAGCCTGTCTCCATCCACCGCCTCGCCCCCTTGCTGAACCGATGGCGGCTGGGCCTGTGGCTGCTGCTGCTGCTGCTGCTGCTGCTGCTGCTGCTGTTGGGGCTTCCCATTGCCGGCGGTGCCCTGAGTGGCTGCACTGGTGGCTTGCGGACTAGGACCCCCCTGGAGACGCTTCATGAAATTCCCGCCGAAGCCCTTCCCTCCGCCTGTCGCCTTGCCCTGCGGCTGCTGCTGCGGCTGCTGCTGCGGCTGCTGCGGCTGCTGCGGCTGCTGCTGTTGCTGCTGTCCCTGCTGTTGCTGCTGTTGCTGCTGTCCCTGCTGTTGTCCCTGCTGCTGTCCCTGCTGCTGGGCCGGCAATCCAGCGATGCCCGCACGAGCTGCAGCATCTTCTTTAGACGAGATTGATGCCTGGTCGGCTGTCTCGTTGCTCGCATTATCCGTCTGCATCAAGTCCCCTTCTACTTGGGCAGTCATCGGAGTTCCGAGTGGGGGGAGTCCCACTTCGGCCTTCATTAAATTGGCGTCGAAGCGGTCGCCAGGAAGGGGGTACCAAACTCTCACTTCTCTTGATTCGATTGGAAGGTTGGCGGCCAAGCCAATGGCGATGTCGACAACCATCTGTATGCCTCCCATAAGTCCTGGAGGTGGAGGGTCGTGGAGATAGGACTGCAGGGCGGCGAATAGCTTGTTGACCAACTGCGCCGCAAGCTGCTGGCGAGCCTCGGCGCCGCGTTCGCAGTTGATATGTGCGTGCAGGGCATCAAGGGTAGTCAGACGCCAATTGCAAACTTTGACGCTAAGTGCGTCGTGTTCCTCCCCGGTTTGAGGCACGGGCGATAGTAGTCGAATGTTGCGTTCGATCTCTTTGAGCTGTATCGACAGATTCGGTTCCAGGGCAGGATGAAAGAATTGCTCCAAAATCTCGTTGACTACCCATTTGGAGATGGATGCCCGACCGACTACTGTCATTTCTCTGCCTCCTTTACTAGCCGCCCCGGCATTGATGACACCGTGCAGCCACGAGGGGATCGTATTCCACGACTGACGAATCTCAAACGCGACGTTCTTGATCGCGCCATCGAGCCGTTCAAAACGCGACGTGTACTCGTTGTCATCGAGCGACGTACGCGACTGTGCCAGGCGCTGGTGGGCGAGTGTGTTCTGGAGACGCTCAATCTCGGCGCTGCGTTCAAAGTAGAGCGTCTTCACTTTGCGGTATTTGTTTTCTGTCGGACGAAAGAGCAAAGAAATCAGCCATCATCTAAGGTTGACCGGGGGCAGGCAGAGGTTTTCCTACGCAAAACTTCCAGTTCCTGTCGAGTTGCCTGGAGCTCGGCATTCTGCAAGTCTCCAGCTCGAGACTGCGAGCGAACCTCGGGGGTTGCTCGTCCCGTCTGTTCTTGACTGTATACTGCGGGCACTTGAATTTGCTGACCATCGCCACCACTGCCAACTTGGCTCTGGCTGTAGCTAGGATTACTTTGGTGCTGCGTATACTGCGGCTGTTGTGGCTGTGACTGTTGCACTTGCTGTCTGAGCGACGAAGATTCGCGGGATGGTCCCTGCGGCATGGCGTCCACTGGTCTCTGTTGGTCTTGTTGCTGCGGGGGCTGTTGGTACTCGAACGATTGTGGCTGCTGTTGCTGCTGTTGCTGCTGTTGCTGTTGCTGGTACTCCTGGCCGTGCTCGTAGTAAACCGACTGGCGACCTGGTGGTGGACCGAAATTACCCTGTCTCTGTCCAGGGCCCGTGTACTCCCCGCCTCGTTGAAGATTGTAGTCGATAACTTCGATTTCTCTCGGGGTGGAAAGCACAGACTGGGGCCGCGGGGGTAGGGGCTGTTGTTGTAGGTACAAATTCTGGTGGGGTTCTTCGTTCTGAGATTGGTGATAGTGTTGATGGTGTTGCTGTTGTTGTTGATGGGCCTGAGGATCCGGAGGTGCGGCGGGCTGCTGCGGTGGGAGCTTATTGTTTTGTCTCACTGATACTCTGCGACCGAGGTTGGCGACGCCACCTGGTTGCGGGGAAGCGGGAAGAGCAAACTTCTCACGTGAGGACGAAAATATATTGAACCCGCCTGGCCTGCGGGTCGACGGCGCGGTGGTGGTGCTGCTTGCTGTAGATTGACGGGCGGCCGATGCGAGGGATGTGGCGGAGGATGAAGCTGAGGGGTGACTGGCGTTAATGGTGGGGTTATCGTTCTGGTCAATAGTGCTACCCCCGCCGTTGTGGTGCTGTTGCTGTTGCTGTTGCTGGTGCAGCTGCTGATGCTGGTACTGCATCGGGTGCTGGTGCTGCGGCTGGTATTCAGCCGCAAACTCACTACCACCACCACCACCCCCACCACCATCGCCGCCACTGCCCAGTCTCGCCGCCGAAGAAGAAGAATGCTGATAGAGAGACGAGTCAGGTTGAGCTGGCTCCTGTTGTTCGGGCGGCACGAGTTGAATGGATGCCCTGTTGCTCAGATTGGTTTGTGAGAGCGTGGGCATCGTAGGATGAGTGTACACAGCTGAGCCGGGGAGAGCAATCGGCGGGGAGATGCTGGGGCGGGGTGAGTTCGGGCCCGAGCCAGCTACGCCAGGAGCGAGGGTCGGCGCGGCTGCGCGATTTGAGTGTCTGCTTTGAAAGAGGTTTTTTCCGATTGAAGGCATCGTGACTATTCTGCTGGTGACGATGATGAGACGGTAGGGGGGCGTGTACGTGTTTTGACAGAGAAGTGAATTTGTATTGCAGATATTGGCAATTGGGATAGTATGGTACTTGGGATTTGGGATCGCCAAAAAATAACGACACCTCTCTAGCGATGGCAGCGTAGATGGCGGTGGTGGTGGGTCATGGACTGGGGCCGTCCGGCCTTCCGAGAGGTTTGGATGGAGGGGCCCGGAATTCTTGGTGGGATGGGAGTGGGAACAGATGTGAATTGGATGAGAGCGGAACGAACAGCGAGCTGAAACTTTGATCGCGGGAGAATTGGCAGCAGAGGCAGCAGTTCCCGGCTTCAAGAATTGCGTGAGTGCGCGTGTGTGATAGTTGGGTCTGGGAGAGATGCGGAGGACGGATGACAAGCCAGGTCGAGTCAATGTCAATCGAGTCAGCTGCAGAACCGAAATAGCTTGATGGAAGGATGAACAACTGCAAAGATACAGTGGACGAGGGGGTTCACGTATCCCGGCTGCGCAGGGAAGCAGCCGAGCTTCGTTTTTTTTTCTTCAACGTTGCGGCAGGTCCGGAGAGCTTTTTGTTCGGAGTGAGCATTCTTCCGCTTTTGGTCGACTCCAGTGGCCAGGTCACAGGGAAGTCGGAGCGGGCTCAGCCACACAGCCGCTCGACGGGCTCCAGCGGACCCGAGTGGATGGCCACCGTAAGATTGTCCTGTCGCCTGAATCGGATTACATAGGTAGGTACTCTCTACTCTATATAGGGAGACTCCATGTGCTCGGGCGAGTAGTACTTCTTATCACGCACCCCACAGGCGAACGCCGAGCAAGTGGGTTTTATGTACCTGGTCAACGACTAGCCATGCATCGAGTTCGAGACGGAGCCGACACGAGGGCGCCAGGCAGTGTACCTCAGGGTCCTATCTACATAACTTGCTTGCCTACATCCTACGTCTCTGCATATACCTCTCTCTTGTCGTTCCCCGTGCCGCTGGCGGTGAATGGCGCTTTGGAGTGGGTCGTGGGTAGGCACAGCTGGCTTATTCTGCGGGAGCCAGCAGCGTCTTCTAGTAGCGGGCGGGGTGCATCACGCGACAATGTCGATGTGCACGAGGGTATGCTTTTGGATTCAATCGATATATGTACTCGTGTCGGAAAGGCCAGAGGCCAAACGAACCAGGTAATTGAGGGTGATTCTGGAGTACGCTTGATTGGCAAGCCAGGGCGTCTCGTGCACGGCGTCTCACTCAGGTCCCGGGATTTGGGTGGTGGTGGGACATCAACGAGGGAAGAAGGTTTCAGCCATGATCTGTATATGTATGCCGGATGCTTGGACGAAGAGACAAGCAAAAAAGGAAGGAAGAAGGCGGGGCACTCGGTGACCACGGAAGTCCGTCCGTCAGGTCGCCGACGGGCGGCCGGGGCCCGGGACAAGACGGTCTTTGAGGATGATTGCCGCCGCCTCCAAAGGGGGCGGCGCTGTTATATCTAGGCGCTTGCGACAGGACCCTGAATCGGGCCCTGGCCGTCGGTCTCTGCTGTACCGGTAGAGTGTGTCCATCTATGGTTGCCGTACATGATACGATTTTCCAGATCGCAAATGCGACTTGTGGTATCCGCAACACACATCCGCAAAAGCGGCAATCCGGTAGATGGGTTGCGCTCCTTGTCCTGTGGATCGGGACAGTAGGACTCTAGGAATATCTGGATTACGGTATATGTAACTAGTATGTAACTAGTGCCTATCTATCAGCGGACGGGCCTGCCCATGGTTGACAGCGATGGGCAAAGGAAGTGCAGGGCCGGAAGAGCTTGACTCGCGTACATCGTCTCATTCGCTTGCGGCCTGCTGAGATCCATGCTTGCCCTGCACAGAAGGGGTTTGGAGCAGAAGGCATTGGATACAAACAGAATCAATGGGAGGGGTAGAGCAATGTAACCGCGTTAGGCGCTGAAGCATGGGGGCTTTCCTTGGCTCTGTATGTATCGGCCCGGTCCGTTTGGGCGTCGTGCGTAGTGTGTATCCAGTCGGAATTCTCGACTGTCGGAGTCTAGTTAGTCCTGTGTTTTCAACATCGTGAGCTTAGAGTACATAGTACAGACCCACTCTGTTCCGACGTCCAGCCGCAAAAGAGCAGAGCAGGCGCGGAAGCGGTCTGACATGTTCTTCACCAACCTGGTTGCAGCGCCACACCCGATCGTGCCTCCGCCCGAGCGTCGCCGCCCTGGCGGTGGGCGCGTGCTGTTTGTTGCGTGGGGACCGTAGGGGTGGGACTGGGTGTTCGTTTGCCACTCCATCCTCGTTTCGAGGCGTAGCGCCGGGGAAGCACGAATGCATGGGTTGGAGGTTCTCGCATCGCTCCAGCCATCCTCTCTGCAACCACGGGGTTGTACCCGGACAAGGCCCTTATTGTGTCCGGCCTCGGGTGGTGGGAAATTCCCCATGAAGGGCTCCGTCCGGGCACCTGCGAGGATGCGTTTTTCCAAAATGAAATGTCTCTTGCCACTGCCAGCCCCTGCCCCGGCGGAGTCCCCAGGTGGCACTGCGACGGTAGAGTATGGCGGGTAGACTACCATCTATACTATCTATGTATGGTCGGGGTAATCTATGCGACATGGGAGACGGCTGCGATTGGGTTGGGACTTGGCCACGACCTTGCGACCGCAGCAGCACGCTTCTCTTCGCCTTCGTCCCCGCCAGCACCCACAGCGACCACAACCACCATCACCATCACCACCGTCACCATCGTAGATAGACCACTGCCTCGATCCAGATATAATATCGTCTCCCGGTCCCCGCCGATCGATATAAACTCACTAGTGTTCGCATCACAAATTCGCTCTTTCGCTTCGTCACGGCAACCTTTGTCGCTTGACAGCCCGCTCGGTCGCAATTCCTGCCCTCCGAACTGATGGCTTCGGCCGTACCGAAATCTCGTCCCCGTCAATCGATGGCTCCCACTGTGGCTCCCCTCCAGCAGCAGTCACCGCTCTTCTCGCTCCAGCACACGCCACCGTCGTTCCAGCAGGAGCAATACGCATTCCCATCCCCTAACTCGCAACCGTACGATATCTCGCCGGCTTCTTTTACATTCGCAGGCCCTACCTGTCGCTACCTGAATGCAGTCGTGTACCAGCAGTTTCTGGACCGCCTCAATGCAGGTCTCCAGAGATCAACCCAGGAGGAAGAGAAGCGTGCAGTTATCGATGCACACTTTGAGGTTTTCGAGAACGATGTGCACAGCGAGATCCGTCGTCTGAAGGCCGAGCTGTTTACCTCGCATGGCCTCCTCCCGAGCTCGAACAAGCGACCCCCCGATGACGATCCGTCGTCGATCCACAGCTCGCCCGACGCGAAGCGGCCCAAGCCTGACGACGAGGACGACGAGGTCAACGCAAAGGGCAGCTGGCGATGTCTTTACTACGAAAACGACCGCGAGAGTAATTACCATTGCAAGGGCAAGCGCTATAAGCGTGTATCGGAGCTAAGGAGACACATTAAAACGCATACCCTTCCTCACTACTGCAAGGTATGCGGGTATCGCACTGCTGAGGAGCGACGATTGCAAAATCACAAATGCGAGCTTGGTAACAAAAAGAGGTATCCACCTGTAACGGAGGAGGATCAGCTCAAGCACGAACAGCTCGCGCGGATGGGCATCAAGGTGGGGCAGATGCGGCAGATCCTGTTTGGCAAGAAGAGTGATAGCGAGGAGGACTGTGTCGCTGATGATGGTACGTTAAACCACTCGTACACGATTTCCTTCTCCCTATACGTTCATTAACCCCCGAGTAGAATCCGTAAGATCCGAAGTACCCAGCCGGCGGGAATCCTTCAGTGATACGCAACAGCCCCAAGAGCCGCAGCATCTACCGCCATTTGTGCCCGTTTCCTTCCCTGGCTTTGTGGGCCCTATCCTCACCTCACAAGCGCCGCCCGATGGAGTCACACTGTCGCCGTCCGCACCCATGTATATTGTTCCGCACCTCTCGCAGATGCCGCTCATTCAACATCCACAATACGTCGTCCCTCACGGTTTGCACCATGCTCACCCCACGCCGCCCTTCCACCCAGGCTCGGTGCCCCATTCACCGAACGTGCAACCGGGGCACAATCAATCCTACTACAACCAAGAAGCGAGTGATTTTGTTCTATACGACAGCAATGGCACAGTGACTTCGTCATCGCCCATCCACCAGCACTCACCTCCACTCGGCAACTACCAACTCGCATACACGATGGCCGGGCACTCTCCTCCATACACGATGTATTCACCACCGCCTGGAATGCCACTGCCACAGCGTCAGGATAGCCTCGGCAATTACTTGTCTGCGGTTTTCCCCGAAAATAATGGAGTCGCTGCCGAAGGTGCGATCGAGCGAGCCATGCCGAGCGAGTTGATTGCCGAGATGGAAGAGAACCTTCGTAAACAGGGCCGTACCGACACCAAGCTCAGCATTGCCGAGAAGTATTACCACCAACTTCACTATCCGGGGACGTTGCTGACAAAGTTTAAAGGTCCAAGAAGTTCATTAGGTCGTTGTCTAGCCGATCACTTGGCAAACCCGATGACAGCAGATCCAGTGGTGCGGAGAGGAAGCTCTCGTTCTGGAAAAAACGAGCAGAGAGTGCGCCACCGGACTTGGGCGCCCAGAAGAACGAAGAAAGTGGCTTTGTGGCGGGCATCAAGAAGATTTTCTCGATTGGCGTAGGACGGAAAAGGCCATCGCGGGCCGAAGAAGTCGCCGATGCTGTTGCCCCTGATTCTGCACCTGCTGGTACTGCTACTCCTGCCAAGGGTGTATCTACCGCCACTCCACCAGCCGCAGCAGCAGCAGCGGTTGAAGAGACGCCAGCGGCTGCTATTACCACTCCAGCCGCACCTACCGAGCAGCCTCCTACCGTTACTGCTACCGCACCCACCGCAGAAGCCATCACTCCCGCCGTGGTCGTCCCAGTATCCGTCGTCCCAATGGTGCAAGCAACAGCATAAGCGTAGGATCCGCAGGTAGGGGTTTTATTTCATTTGTTTGTCATCACGGTCACTATTTATTTCCCTATTCTCACTTTCCTTTTAACGGTTGGGCGTTTTATGTAACTTTTTTCTTCTTGCGAATCCAAAATGGTTGTCATTTGCTCATCGATATGTCGGAACTGGATACCAGGTTGCGGGCTGGAGGGGTGGAGCAGAGTGTTGCGTTGCACTGCACTTTATCGATTGTTGGTTTCGTTTTTTGCTTGCTTCATGCTTTTTTGCCTTGGTTTTTTTTTTGGAATGATTTTGTGCACGAATTGGCATAGGTAACCTAACACGTCACGGAAAAATGAAATTTGTTTTTTTTTTGGATTGGTTTACAGTGGGGTTGAGGGCCAAAGGCTAGGTACATATGGACTAGTGACAGCGTTCTCTGGGGAGGACCACATCCACACATTCTCGGCGTCGATCTATTGAGGTGTCCTGCGGAAACATAATCTGTCACCCATCCCATCTGGAAGCATGAGCGATGCACAATTATCACGCATAAACACACGAAGCTGGGGGTAGCCACAATGCGGGTATATGTAATACATATCCCCACCCCTCTCGTCACGATCCAGCACATGCCAACCGTCGAGGTAGATTACTCTAGGTACTTGGCGATGAAGGTAAGTACATACCTTCCGTAGATGGGTATTCTCGTACCATCGGAAAGGAAGCACAAAGAATTAAAGTTCCTAAATCAGAATTTATATATCTAGTAATGTCCAGGCCCTGCTTAGGCGAGACCGACCTAGACGCGCGTGTACCGGAGCCAAGGGCAGGGTATTTTGGCTCTGGCTTCTCAACTCTCACGATAATGCTGACCACCGCGTAAGGGATGAAGCCAGGGGGGGTTCCAGAGGAGAGGATCGAGGCAGGGCTGGCGGCGGGGTGGACGAGGGGAAGAAGAATCTCCGGGGCCGGAGCCTAGGCTTGAGCTCGGTTTCTTACGAGTGGTGTTTCCAGTTGCGGTCTCGTTCCCTGAATAGGGTGAAGATTCCTGGCCCAACTGAAGATCTAGACGGCAAACGTACGCAATGGGTCATATCGACACCTATTCTCAACCGAGTTGCCTCGCCGGGATCGAAACTCTCCCCTCTAGATCTAGATGCCGGGCGGAGAATGCGATGAACTCTGCGGCGGCCACGGCCGTCCACAAGTCTCCATATAAGCACCACGCCGTCGCCCCTCCGGGTGGGTCATATCTAACAGCACCAGTCCAACCCCATCATCCCTCCTCCAGCTCTACCTAGCACAGCAATGCGTCTCCTCGTCTTTCTCCCGGTGCTGAGCGCCCTCCTTGTTCCCTCGCTCGCCGAGGCGGTCCCCCAACAGCAGCAGCAGCAGTCGGCGCCGTGGGGCGGCAAGACCGAGGGTCGCGTCGAGCAGTTCCGGAACATGTGGAAGGAGCGCGAGGCCAGCCGCCAACCGGGGAAGATGGACAAGCTCGTAGGCAGCGCCGATGAACGTGAGCATGGGAAATTCACTAATCCCAAGCCGTACTCGCAGATGGGATCTGGAAATAGCGCACCTCCCCCCCCTCCTCCTCCTCCTTCTTCTCCGCCGGCTCAGCCGAAGAAGAATGCGCCGCAGCAGAAGAAGAACGCCCCGTCGCCGCCGCCGCAGCAGCAGCAGAAGGGCGCTCCCACCAACGGAAGGAAGAAGGGCTCCCGGAACTTCAAGCGCCAGACCGAAGGTATGTGCAATCTGGCCTCGCTGCTCGGAAGCGGAAAATTCCCCAACCCCGAGGATTTCTTCAAGTTCGCCGAGGAGCATCTCGGAACGAAGTACAGCCCCGAGGAGCTCGAGGCGTCCCGTGACTATCTCGTCGCCCAGCTCACCGCCGCGGCGAAGCGTGAGCAGGAGAGGAAGAGCAACGACCCCCCTCCCGTCCAGTACGACGACGAGTTCCTCGCCTTCGCCAGCATCCCGAAGGAGTCTGTCGCGCCGCCCGCTCCCAACGTCCTCGAGGTCGAGGCGAAGAAGCTCGGCCTCGGCGATGGGCTCGCGAGCTTGAAAGCTCCCAAGGGCGCTACCGCCCACCGCAAGGCCCCCCAGGGCCTTGTCTTCGAGCCGGAATTTGGAATCGGTGGCGCCTACTACAGCCTCGGCTACCCGGTCGAATACGCGGGCGCCACCGGCTTGATTGGCAGCCCCAACACGTTCGACGCGGTCGAGGTTGACGTCTCGGTCAACCGCGACAAGGAGTTCTTCGCCGTCTTCGAAGACATCAAGCGGCTCTGCTTCTTCTTCGACGCCAAGGACAGCCAGGACGTGGCCACCACCACTCCCAGCTCGCAGCCGGTCGACATCAGGTTCGACACTACCCCCGCCGCCAACGCCGCCAACGCCGCCAACATCGCCGGCGAAAACCTGCTCGTCGTGGAGGACACGCGCGCTCTCCGCAGCCCGTTCCTGACCCAGAACGCGGTCGAAGACCCTGCCGCCCTTTCGCTCGCCGACGCGCGCTCCAGGAAGGAGTTCGATGCTAAGGCCGCTGAGATCGGACCGTACGGTAAAGTTGCGGACGAGGACATGTTGGCGTTCTTGACCCTGTTGGTTTAGAGCGAGAGAGAGTCAGAGGGAGAGAGAGAGGGAGTATGTGGGTGGGTGGGTGGGTGGACGTATGTTTGAGGGTGTGTATTGAAAGCGGGTGCTGGCGGTAATGTTGGAGGCGATGTTTGGGTGCCTGTGTATCTGCCATTGCCTTTATTTTCTTCCTTTCTTTCTTTTTCGGTTCACAGCTATAATGCTGAAAGAGTAAGTAAGTACATACTTAATCAATAGTTGAATCATTTGCAAGGAAAACTTGAGTTTGGTCAGAATCTTGCGAGATCACTCGCCTCGGCGGCTTGGCCCTACTCCGACTGGCCCCTTACATACAGTGCATCAATGAATCATCACCTACATACAGTTAGGTACCCCAAATATCTCCAGCGGCCGGTTCCAGCAAGTATTCGGGGCGTGCGAATCAGAGGGGCAGGCTTAGTTAATGAGGATTTTGACTCTGCTGAAGTGCTGTCATAAATTATATAAAGGGCTGTTCGTTGGGGACCCAATCAATCAGCAAAAAAAGACCGTCTTGGAATTTTGAGGAACCGGAAAAAAAACTGGGAGAGCGGAGTTCCTGGAGGTATATTCATCGGAATGCCCACCATAGGACAGAGCTGGCCGCCGATCCGTCACTTGGAGTTACCTAGTTACGTCGATTACGGAATATCTAATCCTGACGTGGCGCTGGCTGGCAGGGCTGTGCTATGTAGATAGATATGTATATAGCAAGCAAACAAACACTACTCTAAGTGGCCTATCCTTGCATACATAGTGAGCCCGCGCCCTGTGCAGCTGGTCTGGGCCTGGACTACTGCAGCCCTGGGCCTAGTCTATGTACGTAAGCCCTCTCTCTCCCCCTCTCTCCTCCCTGTCTTCCCGCAGCACTCGTCGTACGTCGCACAAACCGCCATTCTGCCGCCGTTCGCCATCGGTAGATGAGAAGGGCGTGGGGTGGCTATATCGTTGGGGTTGCACACGGTTTCGCAGCTCGCACCACAGATTGCCGAGCCATCTATCTCACTTTGAATTCCTCATCCTCCAGCATGAGGATGACGTCGGTGGGTGCAACGACTGGGCCATCCCGTGCGACCAAGTGGATCTGCTACATAGACAGGAGGAGTGTGCGGGGGTGAACGTGTGAGTTCACAAAGAACAGGACGGAGATGGATCGAGGGCTACCTAGACGGATACATAGAAAAGAAAAAAAGAAACCCTGCTCCGGCGAATTAGAAGCCACGGAACCGGGGAAGGGTATGTGTATAGGGCTATGGTGTGGGCAGAAACCAGGAACCCCGTCCCAACGGACGCAAGACGACGCATGGGGCAGTGTGGAGCGACGAAGAACTTTCAACTGCGCTGAGCCGCCTGTGTCCCCCCGACGACTGCGAAACACAGCCAACAAGACTAGATGGGGCGGTGGCTTCGCAGCGAATCATCGCCCCGTCCGGTCGGAGTGTCCGGGATGTGCATCATCGCAGTGCTGTGTTGCGCTGGGATCGCCTTGTAGGAAGGAGGCGACGGGTACATACATCCTTGCTTGTTTCTTTCTCCTGTCCCAGGCAAAACAAATACCTACCCATGTATGTATGTACAGCACATCTCTTCTCTTCGACCGTCTTCTCCTTTCTTTTCTTCTTCTTCCTCCAGCTGGACGAGATACACTCCATTCCTGCCTATCGCCGTCGAGAGACAGACACCATCTCGAGCAACCCAGATATACGTATCCCCGAAGCCTGTCCTTATCTGTCGTCGTATCTTATCGTCATCCGCCCTCAGCTCAATTCATTCTCGAAACTTGCTCCCTCGAATAGGCTTCTCTCTCTCTCGATACATACGCGTACGCGCCAAAGCCGCCACCTACCCACGCACCCACGCACCCACGCACCCACGCACCCACGCACCCACGCACCCTCAGCCCCCAAGAAATCGCGCATTCGCGAACCCTTATCTTCAAGGGGTTCCGCCGCCTTCCTCATCCTATGTAACCGGCCCGTTTATCATCCCCCCAGATCCAAACCCGCTCTATATATCTACTGCATACATACCCCCTCAAACTCTATCGCGTCCCGGCCGATCGTTCCCGTCCTGCAATGAGTTTCTTTAGCTCACCAACCTCGTTCCGACTCAATGCTCTACAGCCCGCCCTCGGCCCGCCCTTCGTCCCGATGATGCACTCGACGTTACCGGGAAACTCGAGCTACGATGCCATGATGAGCATGATTGACGCGGCGCAGACGTTGCAGCCCACGGAGGAGCATCCGTCGTTGACGCATCTGGCGCTACTGGTGTTCGAGGCGGTGATGGAGGTCGTCTGCGTGTCGCTGCCGGGCTACATCATCGCCCGCGCCGGACTGTTCGATACCGAGAACCAGAAGTTTGTGGCGAACCTGAACGTCTCGCTATTCACGCCGTGTTTGAGTGAGTGTTCTACCTGTCCCCCTGACCGGTCTGGGTTTCGCAAGTGTGTTGACGGCCCCGAAATCAAGTTTTCATCAAGCTGGCGAGTCAGCTCACACTCTCAAAGTTGGTTGAGCTGGCCATTATTCCGATCTTGTTCGTCTTCATGACTGCCGTTTCGTACTGCTGCTCCCTGGCGGTTGCGAAACTGTTTGGGTTCGAGAAGCATGCAAGGAACTTTGTGATAGCAATGGTGGGTCCTACTCTGGTACCCCCCTGCAGTGGGGAATGCGCGATACTGATCATCGCGATAGGGTGTTTTCGGAAACTCGAACTCCCTTCCCATCTCACTGGTGCTATCCCTGGCAAATACGATCTCTGGACTGCACTGGGACCGGATTCCGGGCGACAACGATCAAGAGGTTGCCGCGAGAGGTATCCTGTACCTTCTCATCTTCCAACAGCTCGGCCAGCTTCTGCGTTGGTCTTGGGGATACCACGTGTTGTTGGCGCGCCACGACGATGCCGAAACAGGTGCACTGTCCAACGGCTCGGCTGGCAGGGGCTACTGCGACAATGAAGGCGACATTGCAGGCGACAGTGATAACGAAGATGAAGACCTCCTCCAGGTCCACGTTGATCCCTTCATGTCTCCTCAGTTCGAGAACAGCTTCGAGGGTCTTCAACGACAGGTGCGGCAGCCTCATGAGCGGGATTCGCTATTGCCCCGTGGCCACGACCGCAACCACCACCGCAGTTATACCACGGGAACTAGCGACTCGGCCTTCGATTCTGGCCTGTCCGGCGAGCAGACACCCGTCAGCGGATACCCTAGTTCGGCGTCGCTCTCGACCTGCCCCGGCAGCGACATCACTCAGTCTTCCTCCGTCGTCAGCGAGACTCCCCTCAAGGGCAACCGTGGAAAGCGGGACATTTCATCTTTTCCTGCGGGTACCGAGAACCTCCAGCCGCGATGGGCCGCACCTGCTCCCCAGCCTTGGTACTCGCGCACGTTCACTGCCATCAAGAATTTCGGTGTTCGCTTCACCTTGGGACTATGGGAGTTCATGAACCCGCCTTTGTGGGCCATGCTTGCAGCGATCATCGTCGCATCCGCCCCCAAGCTGCAGGAATTGTTCTTCACCAAGGGTACATTCATCAACGCGTCCGTCACACGCGCTGTTGCGCAGTCCGGAAACGTTGCCGTCCCGCTTATCCTGGTTGTTCTCGGAGCGAACCTCGCCAACAGCACTTCCGGAAAGCAGAAGAACCCCCACGCCGACAAGCAGGAGACCAAGATTCTGATCGCCTCGCTGGTTTCCCGCATGCTCCTTCCCTTCTTCTTCATTGCGCCCGTGCTTGCCATCGCTGCCAAGTACCTCAACATTTCCATCCTCGACGACCCCATCTTCCTGATCGTCTGCTTCCTTCTGACGGGTGCTCCCAGCGCATTGCAACTCGCACAGATTTGCCAGATCAATAATGTCTTTGAGGATGTCATCACCCGGGTACTATTCTGGAGTTACGTTGTTGTCATCCTGCCGAGCACTCTTGCCCTCGTCATCACGGCGATTGAGGTCGTACACTGGGCCACGTAAGCGATGTTAGTAGCCAAACTCCCTTTTGCAGGGGACTTATCCTTTTCATCTTGGGGTTCGGGGAGCGTTGCATAGATGATACTGGCGAAAAAGGCGTGATTTTTCTCTTTTTGCTTTCCAGTTTCGCTATCGAACGTCCATCTGGTCGCTATCGGTGAAACCGGTTCCAATTCATTTCTGGTACCAGTCACCCGCATGTATTATTATTTTCCTTCCTTGTTTGCGATGTTCAAGTGTATGTGGATGACGGAATGATGGGAGGGGTGGGCCGATCGAGCGATACGTAATAGGATTGGGAAAAAAGGTCTCAGCCCAGCCCAAGAGATCGCCCGCATATCATACTTATGGATGCGGTCGATCTAAATTTGTGTTGGAATGTTTCCTACGTCAAGTCAGGCTGGGCGGAGGGCAAGGGGGAGCTTGCAACGTGCCGTCATTGCGCGGGCAGCGGACGGGAACCTGGACAATGTGTATATCTATCTACCTATATGAATATCTCGGCTAAGGCCTTGCTCGGCTCGCCCGTATGTATTTCGCCAACTGTGTTTGAGAGGCCAAAAGTACATGGTAGGTAAGTATGTGGGCAGTATGAACGGCCACAAATAGCGCTAATTGACCGTTCATCAAGTGCACCTCGAGAGGTCCTTTCGCAACCGTTCCCCCCCCCCAAAATCAAAGCCTTCACCACAGCCACCAGGCTGTAAAACACACCAGCAAAATGTCCATCGGTGCTGTTACTCCTAGTTACTATGTATCCCTCTATCAAGTTCCGTGCAACCTCGATCCGGAAGATATAACGCACAAACGTCAGACTGCTGGCATATGTACATACGAAGTGTTTACGAAAAGGTATCGGTGATACATATACAGAGCGTGAGAGGCGGATCTTTTTTCTAATTCAAGTTAACAGTCTGACTGGTCAGGTTTAACAAACACAAAATGTGCCATAACTATATCTACATGTATCTATGTATATTATATATGACTTTTGACCGTTGCCTCCCCCTTACCGTTCGTGGCCGGCCATGCGACCGGTCAACCCTACGGAACGGGAGGAACGACCACCGGGTTTACCTAAAACTGTGCATTCCCGGTCGTCGTCATCGACGGTGATCCGTAGGAGATGCGCGATGTAGGTTTTAAGTTACCACATCAGGAAGTGAATGGCACATCCGCCTCGCGCGGACAGCGGACGGGAAACTTGGATAAAAAGTGCGCCGCCGTATGTACATAGTCTAGCAAGGCTGTGTACGAGTATGTATGTACATATGAATAAACAAAAAAAAAGGTGAATGGCACATGACAGAGAACGGAGGAAAGCGGGGCTTGTGACGATGCTGGAAGTGGGGCCTTTTTCTCGGAGGAACTATGCGGGGTGTCAGGTCCGATAGTATCAGGTAGATACCGTTCTAGATTGCTACCACAGCTATCGGTCATCGCCCCACCCACCCCCTTCCACCCCCCCATCTGTCGGAATATAAATCTAGCCAACGCCTCACAAGCTCACACGATCACGAACCACATCTACGCACTTACCTCCTATCTCATTAATATCGACATCTCACAATCATGGCATCGCCTTCCGCATCTCCAGCGCTCTTCAGCAAAGCCGTCAGCATCTCCGACATTCCCTCCGAGATAACGCTTCCGGACCGTGGCACGGGCAGCAGCGGCGGCGGAGGGGGTGGAGGAGGGGGGGGAGGCTGTCGACCCAGCCACGGCCGGAGGTCTCTCTCTTCGAAGCGGCTTCAGGGGCTTCTTCCCAGCTCCCCACGACTCGAGAACGACCACCAGCTGTACCAGCACCGCTCGCAGCAGCAGTCCGAGGACAGCGTGGCCGATACGAGCGTCCGTGGCCACGCCGCCGACCTGCTGGAGAAGTGCGTGCAGTGGCTGGAGACGGAACGGCATAAGCGGCGGGAGCGGCGGGCGCGCCGCAAGGAGCGAGCTAGCGCCGGCGGCGACGGCGACGAGTCCAGCGGGTCCGCCGACGAGAGACTCGACCTCCTCGAGGCGCTGCTGAAGGAGCGTCCCGGCCTCGGCAGTAGGAAGAGCTCTCTTCGCGGCAGAAGCAGGAGGAGTCTACTCAACAACCCGGGAGTCGGCGCCGCGAGCGATACCGAATACGCAAGCGATGGCGATGCGATCGTGCCCGGCTGCGAGGTCTGGCTGAATGTTCCCGAGAGGACCGGCTGGGATACGTTCAAGCTCGAGGTCCTCAAGTTGACGCATACCCTCAGGTGCAAGGGCTGGCGCAATGTGGACTTGGATAGGTACAAGGAGGTCGGCGTTGAGAGGATCAGTGGCGCATTGACGAATGCGGTGAGTTGTGGCGGGGCTGGGGTGTGGTTGGGCTGTGGCTGATGGTGAGGACGGTGAAAGGTTTATATGGTCACTCCTCCGTCGGACCTTCTTGCGTCCACCACGGCATCGTCGACGACGAACTTGAGTGCTTCGACGCTGGGCGAAGACTCCCCACGTAAACGTAAGCCGGCCAAACTACTGCTGAGAATTTACGGACCGCAGGTATCCCACCTCATCGACCGCGATACGGAACTCTACATCCTGCGCCGCCTCGCACGAAAGAAGATCGGGCCCCGGCTCCTCGGCACCTTCGAGAACGGTCGGTTCGAACAGTTCTTCACGGCGCGGACACTCACTAAGGACGATATCCGCAACCCAGAGACGAGTCGACACATCGCGAAGCGTCTCAAAGAGCTGCACAGGGGAGTCGACCTCGAGCCACAGGAGCGCGAGCAAGGCCCCATCGTCTGGAAGAACTGGGAGAAATGGGTCCCGCGATGCACCGAGGTCATGGAGCACCTCGACGCGAAGCAGAAATACGGCCTCGTCTGCGGCACCACCTGGCCGGTCTTCCGTGATGCGGTCGAGCGATACCGTGAGTGGCTCGTAGCCCGCTACGGCGGACAAGACGAGCTCAAGCGGGAGCTCGTGTTCGCGCACAACGACACGCAGTATGGCAACATCCTTCGTCTCCAGGCCGTTGAGAAATCACCACTCCTCCTCCCCAGCAACGAACACAAGCAGCTCGTCGTCATAGATTTCGAATACGCCAGCGCCAACACGCCCGGCTTCGAGTTCGCGAACCACTTTTGCGAGTGGATGGCCGACTACCACAACGAGACCCGGCCGCACGAGATGAAGACGAACCGTTTCCCTACGGACAAGGAGGTCCGCAACTTCCTTACCGCCTACGTTGGGCACTCTCTCAGCAAGCGTGTCCCGCCGCCAACCGCCTTCAATCTCGACGCTAGGGTTCCGCCCCCACCCGTCGACAGCGAGGCGGAACAGGCCGAGGTCAAGGAGAAGGTTGAGAAACTGCTCCTCGAGACCCGCGCGTGGAGGGCTGCCAGTTCGGCAATGTGGTGTGCTTGGGGTGTCGTACAGGCGAAGGCGCCGCCTCCGCAGAGCGACGAGCAGGAGGCAGTTGGGGGGGACCAGCTGCCGCCCGAGAAGGCGGAGTTCGACTACCTGCTGTACGCGCAGCAGAGAGCGCTGCTGTTCTGGGGCGACTGTTTGAGTCTGGGGATATTTACGACTGACGAGCTGGAAGGCAAACAGAAAGGCTTGGTGGGGAGGGCCAAACTTGTGGACGCATTGTAGGCCTGCAGTTAGACGCGGATGTGCATGATTGTGGTTTGGTTTGAATGATGTAACTACTGGGCGCAGTGTTACGATGACCATGACGCACTAAGTGTGGCTTGGCTTGTTTTGGGTACATATTAGATAGGTACTGTATGTACATAGTATCGATATGCTTGGATGTATGTGTGGAGGATCTTCTTTCTGCTCCTGGACTTTCCCCGGTGGTCGGACGGGATCACCGAGCCGGACTCGGCCTGGAGTCCAACTCCTGTTGTGATATCTAACATCTTACCGACCGGTTACCGAGCGCGGGCGAGTACATAGAGAACAAATGTGAAACAGCCCACAAGCGACCGACTGCAGGCGGCCGCGGACGGTCCACTACAGGCTTGGATACACATGTTGGCGAAGATGTAAGGAGCAGCCCAGCGGCGATTAGGGAGTCTGGATGTCTTCTCAATAGTTACCACCAGGGGGGGGAGGTCCATTCACGGGTGAGTGATATATAGCCCACCGAGCCGCTCACTCACTCACTCACTCACTCACACTCTGCAGAGCCACAACTCCAGCGGCCTAATCCAACCCCAACCGCAATGTCGGACCAGCGCGCGCGCACACCGCTGCCGTCCTCGTTCCCGCTCGCCAGCTACCCGAAGCTGTCGCGAGTGCAAGCCGGCCACATCCGGCATTTCCACAACCTCTCGCTGCAGCGGCCGGGGGACTGGTCGTTCATGTCGTCGGTGTTCCCCGAGCAGGAGTGGCACGACGCATTGCGCTACCAGCTGAGTGCGATGCTGTACGCGGCGGGCCTGGCGCACTTCCACCGGCTGCCGGCGGTGCGGACGCCGTTCGCGGTGCTCTGTCGGCGGCTGATCGCGAAGATGCTGCACCGCGACGTCTGGAGCTACTGGTACCTGACCAGCCAGGGCGGCATCGCGTGCAATCCCGACCTCACCGCGCTGCGCACGCCGTGGGCCGACCCCGTCCGCCGCGAGAACATCATGTACTCGGGCCACCTCCTGCTCATGGCCACCATGTACGCCATGCTCTTCGACGACGACCGCTACGACCGCGACGGCGCCCTCACCTTCACGCACGACCCCGTCTACTACGGCCTCGGCGAGGAGGTCTACGCTTACAGCCGCGGCCGGCTGCAGGATGCCATCCTCGCCGAGATGGAGCGCGAGGGCTGGGTCGGCGTCTGCTGCGAACCCAACGTCGTGTTCGTCATCTGCAACCAGTTTCCGGTACGTCCGGCCTCCCCACTCACGAGCGGTTCCCCCTGGCTGACGAGATGTCGGCGACCAGCTGGTGGCGCTTCACTTCGATTCGGTGCGGAAGGGCAACACTCGCGCTGCCGAAGTGTTGGCGAAGTACGTGGCGGCGTGGGAGTCCAAGGGCGTCGAGTTCGCCGGCGACCAGATGAAGGCGGATCTGTACATGGTCCAGCAGGACCGAGCGCTTCCGTTCGGCGAGATCGCCATGTCTGCCTGGTACGTGTATAAAGGCATCTCCCTCGACACTGGTCCGCTGTGTACTGACCCCTCCCCTCGGATCCCAGGGCTGCGGGGATGCTCAACACCTGGAACCCCAATTTCTCGCGCCAGTTGTACCCGCACCTCCTCTGCGGCTACCTGACGGAGAAGTCCCCCGGCCGGATGAACCTGAACAGCGCACCGGTCGCGGCCGCGATCCGCGCGCTCGCACCCGATCCTGCCTCGGCGACGTCGGTGGAGCTCTTCAACGCCGTGTGGGGCGATGGCGCTGTGCGCGCCGCCGCGCTCGCGCCGACGCTGCGGCCGGGGAGTTTGCGCTCGCGCATGCCCACGAAGCCGGTCTTCGGGTGTGTGCTCAGCTACGTCTCGGAAGTGGGGCCGCGGCCGCACCTGGCGGGCCTGCTGCGGCACGCGGACGACGTCTTCGGACTGCGCTGGCGCGCCGGCGGCTGCTACTACGCCCGCGCCGACGACGACGACGTCGTCGTCGACGCTGACGGCGAGTGGCGCTTCTGCGACTCGTTCACCGGCAACGCACTCATCCCCTACGCGCGCCTCAACGTCGAGGACGGTTTGGCACACATGTATCGACAACCCTGGACCGCCGAGTTGCTGCGGGAGCGCCCGTGGATCGACGGGTTCGGCGGCTTCGAGCAGGGCATCGACTTCCTCCGCGCCGTGTGGGACGGCGAGGAGCAGGCGGTGGTGCTTACGCTCAGATGCTGGAACGGCAGGAGGACGGTACGCCCGGTTGTGCGAGGACTGCCGCTGGGAGACTACGGCGTCTACCTCGCTGGCTGGCTGGTCGCGAGAAAGAACGTGCACAGGCTAGGAGATACCGTCGAGGTCGAGTTCGAGGTCGGCGAGGAGGACTGCGATCTCGTCGTCCTGCGGGTTGGGGATGGCAGCTAAGCAGATGTTGGGTCTACGAGTGGATGGTTCTTCCTATCTCTCTCTGTATTCAGCAGAGAGAGAGAGAGAGAGAGAGAGAGAGAGAGAGAGAGGGATTTTCATTTTGTTTTTCGCATACTGGTTTGTTTTTTTTGTTTTTGTTTCATCATTAATCGCATGCGGCCTAACATGTTGCCTACTGCTTTGTATTCGGCCGCTTTTTTCTTTTTTCTTCTTTCTTTATTCAATCGGGTGCGACCTAAATAGATACTGCTTTTTACATATGAGCTGTGTTCGAGTGACTACATGTGCGATAGTTAACCCTCGGGGTTTATCCTTCCCGTGACGTCCCTTCGCCGTTCGGCGGGTCCTGCATCCCTTCGCCGTTCGGCGGGCCCTGCGTCTCTACCTGGTGCCCCTCCTCCTCCCCGGGCAGTTTCTCGCCCGGAAACGCCCATCCGAGCAGTCTCTCGACCACGTCTCGTCCGGCGAGCTCCTTCTCCACGTCGCCAAGCCTGTCCTCCTTCAGCGTGCGGTCGCCGGGGCCGCGCCAGCACTTGCTATCCGGGTCCCACCGCCAGTCCTTCAGCGCGCCGCCGTCCCATCCCGGACAGATCTGCTTCCGGACGCGGGCCGAGACGTGGACGCACTCGCCCGTGTCGCCGGCGTGGTAGGCGGCCGGCGTGCGCTGCTTCTTCCCGAGCAGCCGCATGAGCCCCGTGGCCGAGTCGTAGATGCGGCCTTCGGCCCACTCCCTCCGGTTCCCGCCGCCGCCGTTGGTCGTGATGGCGCGGAGGTAGTCCCAGTCCCAGTCGAGGAGCTCGCGGGTGCGCTCGAGCATCCACGCGAGGCTCATGTCGGCGATCTCCTGGTCTGGGTATCCGCCGCCGATGTTCGTGTGGCAGCCGGGAAACCAGCACTGCCGCAGCTCCGTGTCCGCATCGACGGCGGCGGATCTGTGCCACAGCGCCGGCGTGAACGGCGCGCGCCGCTCGTCGAGCGCGAGCGCGTGGAACGCGTGCCGCACCCGTGGCGACAAGTCCGTGTCCAGAAAGGCGTACCGCTTCGAGTTGACACCGGAGATCGCCCGCCCGATAACGGGGATGGGCAGCGTCGGGACCCCGAGCGACCCCACGGTGTCGAAGCAGCCGATCGCCGTCACCTCTACGTCGCGCGTCACGAGTGTCCCGTGCTCGTCCGTGTGCAGGGTGCGCAGGTACTCGTCGTCGTCGCGGAGGCGGCCGGTGATGTAGTTCTATATACGTACCCGGATCCCCTTAGCGACGGAAACCGCGCGGGCGGGGAGATGCGCTGGTCAGGCTCACCTGGTAGATCTCGTAGAACCGGTCCATCCCCCGCTTCGTCAGCACGCCCAGCCTACATATGAGTCCGCAGATGGACCTGGCCGTGTAGGCACCGCGCGAGAAGCCAAAGAAGTGTATGGTGTCCCCCGGGTGATAATTGTGCGCCAAAAAGCCGTACGCTTCGCGCACGTTCTCGAGAAGGCCGTTGCCGGTGCCGCCGCCAACGATCTTGTCGATCTTCCCGCCGGTGCCGACGCCGGACTGGTAGTAGACGATCTGCGGGATCCCAGAGGAAGAGACGCTCTTCAGTGCCCGAGTGATCCGCGTTATGTTGGTCGGGACTTCCTTGACACCGCCGTCCGAGTCCTGCCAGGTTCCTGCAGATGTCAGCGACAAGTCGCAATTTGGATTGCCCGTGCTATGTAGGATATGGGCATACCGTCGCAGCAAATAATGATCCTCTTCATCTCTGCGATGGTGTTGGGGTGCCGTCTCGAGAAATTGCCCTCACGAATCGAAGCGAATGCCATTCCAGCGGAGGGGTGGGGACCCTCAGGTTAAGAAGGAAAGCGAGGCCGACGGAGCGACTAGGAAAAAAAAAGCGGAGGGTTTGAGACATCCATCTATCCAATTCCACATGTGACTTGGTCGGGAGTCCGTTGGGGAGGTGCGTGGGTCCGCCCGTGCCTACATTGCTGTATCTAGATTATTATTTTTTTATTTTTTGTTTATTCATACTCGCATGCGACCTATAGATCATGGCGGCGCACATTTTGTCCGGTTTTCCTGTCCGTGTTGTTGTATCTAGATAGCTAGCTATCTACTTGTCGTCTCGTTTGGACCGCAGCTATCCGATTGGCTCGCCGCTGATTGCGAGCCCCACGATTGCCGAGGATCGCCGTTAGGACGAGACATTGCTAGGCCGCATGTGGGGGGAGTGTGCCGGCCTCTACCGCGAGCCGGAGGGCGATCGGATTTAGCCCAGACAAGCCAGCTGGATATCTGGATACTGAGCACATGTTGGGAAGGGGCAGAGAGGAGGAGGGGGGATGTGCGCCGGTTGACAGGCGGGCGATGCAGAGTATCTATCTATGCGCCAGTCAGCTACGACACGTGGTGGGTCGCATGCAGTGATGTGCATAACCTCCATGCGACTGCCAGGATCGGGCTGCGAAAGCGAAAGCTGAGGGTGGAGCATTTTTTTCGGCGGAGAATGCACCCAGCTCAGGATGCAGCAGCACGCTCGAAGAACCGTCAGCCGGCCGTGTTCGGGGATCTGCGTGCATCTCACGTGGGGGGGGCAAACCGGAAGAAGAGGGACTGATTGGGGTCTCTCGACCGTCTGCCCTTTGCGGTCGCTGTCCTCACTGCCGCCGATCACGCGGGGCCTTGGAAGTGGACTCGATTCGGGGTGGCGGCTGGTGATGCTGATAGGCCGAGCTCGCAGTCTGCGTCTCCTCAGTTCAGCTGGACGGCGACCGGCGGGGCTGTTGGACAAATGCTCACAGAGAAGAGTGCATACATTTCCCCACGCCGAGAAGCAGAAGGCGCCCGCCCGAGCTGAAAACAGCTCCGGAGGTGATTGTCGTGCGTGGGGCTGGATACGGCACTGCTGGTTTGAAAGGCGTGGGACAAGGTCACGCAGTCTCACTCGACCACAACCCCACGCGATGTGTTGTCTCAAGTCCAACTACTGTCGGATAGAGCCACAGGGACAGTGGACGGCAGATACAGATATGCGCACCCTCCAGGAAGAAGTAAAGATGCCGAGGAGACAGAAGATCATGTAGGCAGAGGTGCGGAAGGAAAAGCGGGAGGTGGAAGAGCCGGTGCAAGCTCCACGACCCCCTCGCCGACGAGAGGTGCAGCCAGGCGGTACTGGACTTCCTGTCTACCACGGATGTGGGAAGGCTGGTCCCAGCTGAGGAATATTCAGGGAGCGAGGGGTCGGCCGGGTGGGATCTTCGGGAGCGGAGAGAGAGAGAGAGAGAGAGAGAGAGAGAGAGAGAGAGGAGGAACGGAGGGCGGACCAGGCCGAGGAGTTGGGCGCTGAGGGTGAGGAACAACCTCTGTTCCTCCCCACGCCCTCCTTCATGGCGTCCGCAGATGGTGAGTGGGGGGCGATCGTTTTTCCTTTGCTCTTTCCGAAACGGACTGTGCATATGTACATGATCTGCTATCTAGTACGCGTGCGAGTAGTGAATAAACGAAAAAGAAAACCCCCCCTATGTATCTACATACCGCCGTGATCTCGATAGGTAGGTCGCATGCGATTAATGAATAAAATAAATAAAAACCGCTGGTTAGCTATGGGGCATTTAAAAAAAACTGTCGAGTGTGGGGATGGCCATTTCCCCATCCAGACCGGACGCATGCCATGCATGCATAGTTGTCTCTCTGTTCCGTCACTGCCAGTCGTGTTGTGCATAGTTACCAATATTGGGGCTTCGCGGAATCGAATCGCGGGGAGGGAAAGTCTGTCGATGCAGGGGTGTCCCCGCTTACCTAAGTAGTCTTTCCCTTCCAATGGGCTTATGGGTGCTGACACATCGGGCACGTATTTCTTCGGTATCCGTGGTAAAGTTGCCAGGCCGGGACCGTTTCTTGCGGACGCTTGACGATAGCCACACGGTGAGGCTCGATTTGCAGGAGAACAAGAACCAAGTATGTATGTATGTAACTACACAATGCCTGGCCTTCTAGCCACAAATCTCAATCTGACATAGTTCGCCCACATGCCGCCGTCACTCCTCCTGCCGACGCCCTCCATCACGTCCTCGATCTCCTTGACGGCTCCGTCCCACTGGTCCTCCGGGAGACACTTGAGCATCTCGGCGGCGAAGAGGCGGACCATTCCGCCAACGCCGCCGCCCTCGCAGCTGGTCAGCTGCGTCTGTCTGAGCTCCGTCTCGATGAGCTCGACGGTGAAGCCCGCGCCCTCGAGGAGCGCTCTATACTCCTCTACGGTTCCGAACCACCAGGGAGAGCTCCCCCTCGCGGTGGCCGGGTCGACGCCGCGGTGCAGCAGCGCGGCGATGATGGCAGCGTGGATGTCGGCCATGTTCCCGTGGGCGCCGCACTCGGCCACGAACGCGCCGCCGGGCCGCAGGAGCGTGAACGCGCGCGCGAAGAAGCCCGCGCGCTCCTCCGCCGTCGTCCGCAGGATCCAGTGCAGGGCCGCGTTGGAGAACAGCTTCGAGTACGGAGCGTGCGGAAGCGGCGGCAGCGACAGCGCCGACGACGCGATGTAGGACGTGTTGGGCGCCGCTGGACACGCCGAGACCATGTTCGGCGACGAGTCGATCCCCGTTATGTGCGCGCAGCGCGCGGCGAGCGTCGACGTCAGCACTCCGTCGCCACAGCCGATGTCCAGGAGCGTGTCTGTGCGTGGCTACGTTAGTGTGCTGGCGAGGGGAAGAGGTAAGAGGTGCGTACGTACCATCGGGTTGGAGATCAAGGAGGGACACAACTCTCGTGGTGAGCTTGGACGCGAACGGCGCGACAACTGTGCCGTACTTGTGCGGGTCCCAGTTGTCGACGGAGACGGGATTGGAGGCGGAGGCTGAGACTGGGGCGGATTGGGCCATTTGTGTATCGATCGTGCACTGGAGAGGACAGGACATGCTCACAATGGATTTACCGGGGCGCTATTTATTTACGGGGCGGCTATACGGAGCATGGCGGCGGGGGGCGGCGTGCATATATAAAGTTTGGGGCTGCGGTGCGGGTGAGTCAGTCAGTGAACGCATGATGTCACTCGTCTAGGTGGAAGGCAGGGTCTCCTCGAGCGTGTGGGAACCCCAGGTAGGTGATTGTGCGTTATATAGTATTTTTGGGAGGCCAGGGCGGAGGGCAGGAGGGTTACATACATAGAGTACAACGAGCCATCTGCGGACTGATCAAGGTCGGGGTGGGCAGTGGACGGGATCTGGGTAAAATCTGCGCCGCCATAGTCTACATAGCCTGAATGCGAGGATGATTAACTAGACAAAAAAAGTGTGGGAACCACGGTCTACAATGCGGTACGACAAGACCAAAAAAAAGGGGCGACCACCGCCAGATAACTCCGACCGCCTTACGGGACACTACCCTTCACGGGGCTTGCTTGCCGCAGCATACAGATCCCATGCGAGTATGATCAAACAGGGACAGGGGCATGCGGGCATGGCGAGTCACTCGCTCCGCCTTGCTACTCTATTGTATGTATACGGATGGGACAGTCACGTGCACTGACTAAGCATACAGACATGTCCAGCAGGAACGGAAATCTGGGTGGTTATGTACCGTCAATCCGAGTGATGGGTTGTGCTTCTCACCCCAGAGCCGATCCGGTCTTGCTGTGATGCATACATTGTACATACCTACATGTACCAATCAGATGTGGTCAGCCAAGGGAACACCACACAGGAGGGCGTCGGGAGTGTCAACGAGCCAACGGGCCCACGTCAGGGGATGTTATCCCGTAACAGGATCTACTCCATAGACACGGATCTCCCATAGGCAAGTACACTACAACTAGTTGACTTGCAGCATACCACTGCGAAGGTGAACCGTCAAGTCACCAACCAGGATGACGAACCGTGGATCAGGGGTGATCTACTAGACTACTAGTAGATACTTACTACTTTGTACATAAATATGTACTTAGTTGAGTCGGGCAGGGTCCATTGTGGCGACGGAGACACCAGTTGCTATCTAATATTACTGTAAAACACATGGTTTTTTGCCGGTAAGCGCTATCTTGGCGCTGAATAAGCGCACATTGGGAATCCTTTCAACGTCACAGGGGTGGCGGTGTGGCATTCGATAGAGGACATGTTATGGGCGGCATGGGGATACGGTACTGATAGGAAAGCTGATGGTACCAGGCCAGCATCCACGATCATGGCTCCCCGTCACCGGCGCGCCCCCGCTGTCGACTCCTCCCCATCACCTACATGCCGTGTTCACGAAATCTCCGTTCTCGACTCCCCGGAACCACCTGTACCTGTCCACGAACTGTCAAAGATATCCTCTGCCGTCAGCTTGCGGTCCACCGCCGAGGGCTTGCATGGGTTCACCACACGTGGGTGACATCCAGGACAGTTGAACAAAGGTCACCAACGAGGGAGGAGACTGGACGTAAGTTCGGTTTGAAGAGTGTGGATCAGATATCGCGGTGGAAGAAAGTAGGCAACTCTAGTCCATGCAATACCAACACCTGATAAGAAACATTTAATGACTTGTCACCCTGGCAATTTAGGTGGAGGCAGATCTACTGCGGGCTGTCGGTAAAGCTCGACGGATTTGCGGAGATCCCCTCGACGGAAGGCTTTGGAAAGGGCATTGGTCATCGCCTTTGCTGAGTATCGACTCGTGGGACGAGTGGTACGCCGCAAATCGTTCAAACGGATGGCAAAGTGGTTACACCACGAACTCTATCCCGATTCCACAGTCGAATCCCGCTTCTCACAGGGCTGGTTTCCTTATTCGGAACGCGATCACTCTTCGTATGGTCACCAACAAAGCACAAGAGGCTTACGAGGAATCCTTTGAGCTCATCAGCTTCTTGTGCTTCAATCGGAGGAACTCTCAGTTGAGCGATGGCACTGTGGATTTTGTCTGTTCCCACAAATCACTAATGCAGAGGAATCTGACGGGGGTGGCGGTGTTGAGTCGTTGGCAGGATGACGATCTATATTGGCTGTTCCTCCTCAGGCCGAGGGGCGGCCCTCTTTGGTACGTAGATAGATTGATAAGTCTGGAAATTCGAACCTGGCGCATTTTAATATTGTGCCAGTCCCGAAGTGCGCAGGTGCGCATTAGTGCGCGCTTACTCAGCGCCAAGACTGTGCTTCCTGCCATAAAAACCTTGTGTCTTGCATGAGATAATACAAGTCTGTAGCTACATACATACAAATTATGTATGGTGGGAAGAACGCAGGCATTAGGGGTACATAATCAACGCAACTCGGCCAGTTGAGGATTTTAGTGCCGCCGAGGAGGGTGCTGGCTGGCTGTTGGATTTTAGCCTGCGAGAATTCTCAGATAGAACAGCTCGTGAGAATTTTTCAATGGAGCTGTATGTACTGGCGGCATACGGGTTAGCCTGTCCACGCCGCCAGAGGCTCAGCAGCCACGTGTATAAAAAAGTTCTGTACGCTGAAAACACATGAAAAGTCTCAACCGAGGAAACCAAAGTAGCTTCAACCCTATTGGCTGAATGGCGGCGCTGAATGGGAAATATATATTGGCGTTACTGAGTAAGGTAGGAGGCATGTGTACGAGTAGTCTTGGTATGACTGGCCATGTACGGCTGGTGTAGTCGATAGTTTAAGATGCTGTGGCTTGCAGTGAGAATGGACAGGACCTCTACACACCACTGTACGGAACCCCCCATATGAGTCTTACAGAGTCCTCGACTCGACGGGTGCGAGTTACTTTGATTACCTCTATTGGTGAACCGCAGGGCTAGACGTGTCGGGCAGGTTGGCCAGCTCTGCTCATTGCATGTGTTTGGGAGCCCTCGCTACTGTACTCGTGTTGGAACGGACTACTATCGGGCATTGTGGGGGCCACTCTCAGGCATTGCTTGGTAGGTGTGTCGGCACTGCGCGGATCCACCAGCTGGCGAGAAGGCTGGAACTGGAGTTGTGATCTCTCATGTCACTTTCTCGCGTCACATTTCTAGATACGCCCCAGCGCGGGGAGACTCGAGGCATGAACGGAGTGACTAGGCTCGGCTTGGGTGGTATTTGATACTGAGGAATACGAGAAAAAAGAAATCCCCCCCCCACCCTCCCAGAACTGGTACCTTATTGGCACCGCACCGCAGTGTATCCAGCGTCTACCGACAGCGTTTCGGCGGTGATGAAGCTCGCCGCCTCGCTCGTCAGGAACAGGATGGGTTCGGCACACTCGGCCGCGGCCCCGACTCTCTGTCCAGGCCAATTGCGATCAGCACTCTCTAACCTCGCGGGTGGTCGGAGGAGGGGGTACCTCGAGCGGAATCGGCCAGCCTCTAGTCTTCGCCGCTTCCTCCTGTGCCTGCAGGAAGTCCTTAGACATGGGCGTAGCGATGAACCCGGGGCAGACAGCGTTGACGCGGATGCCGTCTTTTCCGTGGTCGGCAGCGGCGGCCTTGGTTTGGCCTATCACTGCGTGCTTACTCGCGACGTACGCCGAGACGCCGGGAAGGCCGATCAGACCGGTGGCAGAGGAGATGTTGACGATAGCGCCGCGGGGGGCGCCGCGTTCAGCAGTGCGACGCGGCTGCGCGACCATGACGCGCAGCTGTGCACGCAGCGCGAAGAAGAGTCCGCGCTCGTTCACTGCGCTGATGCTGTCGAAATCCGCGGTCGTGCTCTCTGCGAGCGGGCCGATATAGCGGCCGACCTTTCCTCACCCGCCGCGGCCCCCGCGGTCAGCGTTTTTTCTCTCTCTCGTAATAGCTGGGAAACGGAGGGGCGGGTCAAACCCCTGCTGCGTTCACGGCGCAGTCGAGTCGGCCGAACTGCCGCGCGGCGTCGTTGATCACACCGTCCACCGCCGCCTCGTCGGTCACGTCGACTACCCGGGCGAGCGTCTGGAAGTTCGGGTGCGTCGCCACTGTGCGCGCCATCGCTTCAGTCTCGCTGAGCAGCGCGCCGTTGATATCGATCAGACATACGCCGGCGGCGTTGGCGGCGGCGTAGGCGATCGCCGTTGCTTGGCCAATGCCACTTGCTGCAATGCGTGCGGCTGTTAGCGGAGTCAAGCTTATCTGGTACGGGAAACAACTGACCGGCGCCGGAAACGAAGGTGAATTTGTCCGTGTGAGACATGGTGGTGGTAGTGATGGTGGTGGTGGTGGATGCTTCTGCGACTGTGGTGGAGGTTATGCTGTCGGAGGACGGTGTAGCGCGGTGCTCTCCGGTTTATATCTACATATCCTGCTGCGCGGGCTGTTATCGGGGGCGTTGTCCCGCCCCCGCCCTTCGGATCCGGCCTCGTCTAGGGGTCTCTTTCATAACATGTTCAGAAGCATCATGTCGTCGAAGCGAGAGTAACTACATCCGCCGCTGCGGAATCGTTTACGTACCTACGTACAAGGTATGTATGTGTTCTATAAATGAGCCGGCCTGTTTATGGGAGGGTGTGCTGTTCAGCCAATAGTCTCGTTTTGCGAAGGCTGGACCCCCAACCAAACAGGTTGATCACTGCCGGGGAAAAAGTAAACAGGTATGGCAATGGCGTGATGGACTACAGCCCAGTTCGTCTGCTATTATTTAACGGACAGTGTGGATCGTGTTGCCTTTATCTCGCCTACCAGACAGAATTTCCACTGCCTCTGTTCCCTTTCACCTGCTTTCTGGGTGCTAAGTAACACCCATCCCACTGTTTCCTCTCCTCTCACTGTTGCGGAGCACTCGCTAGCACTCGTTTTCTTGTTTGGAAAAGTGGAGTTAACTGGCGTGGTGCCGTCGGCGCTAGCAACCTTCCCTCCCCTCTTTCTGCTGTTGTATTTTTTTTCTTTTTCTTTCTCGGAGCTAGACAGACACCCAACAATACAAAGAGTTTCCTTCACCCCTTTCGTTTCCTTTGGTCGGTGCTTCATCTCGTCCTGCTCCAGCCCTTTCTCCCTCCGTTCGGCTTTCTTCTGTCTCTTTCTTTCCTCCCGTTCCCTCGGCCAGGAGCAACCAACGATGGACCCTCTCTCTCCCCTCGTAAACGGTAAAACCGCTGCTTTGTTTCCATTTTTATAACACCAGCAGGGCGTTGCCGTTTCCTGGGGCATGATGGTGCCGGTGCTGGTGTTAGTGCCCCAGCTTTTCCCGGAGTTATCTGCTTCTGGGCTTTCGATGTTCGACAATTCTGATTCTTCCGGCGCGGCATCACCTACCCTCTGTGGAGGTTGCTGAGGCCCGCCACCTGCGCGGTCTACCGAAGACATTTCAGTCTGCGCTTTCATTGCAGGGGTTTCCGCAGTCAAACACTGCGGCATGACAATGGGCCGAACATTTGGCCTTATTCTTCAAGCACCTGCATTTGCCTGTGTAAATTTACAGTTGTGTGAAACTGAGATTCGCGCTCACTCGTCGACATCCTAGCTTCAGCGGCGTGTAGAGCAATGCCGGTAGGTACCTAGTTCAGCGTTAGGGGTTTCCTTATCTGCTTCGATGGCCGGGTCTGTTGGTATCCGTTTCGGTACAATGACTGGATAGTGGTTCGCTAGCACACCAAGGGGGGTGGGGGTGTCGCAGCTTGTGGTAATTGTGATGCGGTACGGACAGATAATAGGGAACGTTCCGTTGCAGCGTAGAGTTTGGTGACGTGGGATGTGGTGGCGATTGTTGGCTGATATGAGGTAACTAAATGGTAACGGAGAGAGCTGGCAACGACTCAGGAACAAATGGCAGGTGGGGGTAGGAGTATGACAATGGGCTGAGAATTACAACGGGCCGAAAATTGTGACATTTCTATCCGCGGTCTACATACTCAACTTCCGTTTGGTGTAAGTTGACCTGCTTTTCTATTTGCTGTGTGGTCCGGTTTGCTGGGCTGGCCGGCAGTCCAACAATTCAGGAAAAAGCAAATTTGCGCGGCAGACTACATAGATAGAAAATGCAATGCATTCGGGGGGGGGCGAACCCAGACCTGGTGATGCACAATTTGAGGAACTGCATATGTAAGTACCTAGTTAGGTACAGATGTAGGCGCTCTAGTTACATGCGTGCCCGGAATCCAGAATGAAATCGCAAGCTCGTCGTTGCCCAATACCTATCCATAGGTTCGCACGAAGCTAGTGCCCACCTTTGACGCACTTAAATGGGGGTAAAGTATATACATAGGTCCTACTCTATGTATGAATGCAGCGTATGTATCTACGTCACAGATGCCGGCCTGGAAAAGCATGCGTGATGACTCGGTCCCACCGAATGAAGAGCGCCCAAGCAGTCCCCGACAACGTACTCTAGGTACATACTCCCCCGCCGCGTCCCCCGAAGCGCTCCGCTACCATGGCTTGTGTCTAGTCCAGCGCAGTGCTGTGGTCCTGCACCGATAGAGTTATCGGTATAGATGGCGAGTCCGGAGTGTGCAGTTTACGCGTCATGGAGCGTCGCTAGATAGGCGCGTATCTAGTTGCACCGCTATGTCGACGAGAGCGGCATTCCCTACCGCTACATAGCATTCTCTTGTCCGTAGCGTCGCCATCGAGATATCTGCATGGCCACACACCGGTGCGAACTTCAAAGTCCTCGTCTTTCCGGCCTCGACGGATGGAAGTGCGAAGTGGATGAACAATGTCCCCTCCGTTTAAGCGCCGTCGAGTGCAATAGACGCCTGGTTGTGGGGTGTGTCTTTCCCAGGATCGTCTCCCCACGACTTTTTATAGGTATATTATATATATATTCATTAATCGCGCGACAAACGTCTAATAACCACCCGCCCCCCACCTTACGTGCCGAGCGGAGTGACGAACTGTGGTTGGCACCCTCCTGCCTGGTGCTACGAACGGTGCTCGTTACGATAGCTACTTACTTAGGTTGAATCGCCATCGCGGAGATTGAAGACGACTTATAGCGACCAGCCCCGCCCCCCTCCGAACAATCACCAGTTATGTACATATTGCGACGAGAGAAAGACTTGTCAGCCGGCTCCTTTGATACTATGCATACGCGGCGGGCTGTCTGCTCGGAACAACATATGCATGCATCCAGCCGGGACCGTCGGGAGGAGGCCTCACGAACTGCCGAACCCGTCGAAGCGGCCCGTCTTCCGATGGGTCACAATCGCGAATACGACAAGCATCCACTGCGCACATACCGTATTCTCTCGGGGGAGGCCTTTTATATAACTACCATGAATACCATCGACAGGGTACAGGTTTGACCCACAGGGCCTATGTATGTCACTGCTTGCAGTAGCCATCGCTGCTTTCCCAGGCGAGTATGTAGTTATTTGAAATTGACTATGTACGTAGTCTACGGTCTTCTTTATTTACTGGCGGCGACGTCACTTGGTTCTGCACCCGCTCTCTCCCTGTTAAATCTATGCCCTCACTTCGCAACAAAAGTAGCGATAGAGAACCGTGCGGTGAAACTTGTACCGTGTCGATGGTATTCATGGTACATATACAAAAGGGGTTCTCTATTATAACACGTAAGAGGTCCCTGTAACCGCCACAACTGCGGGTAGTAGCGCGCCGAGCGTTTTTGAGACGTCAGGTGATCAGCCCACCCCCGGGATACAGCTGGCAGTACAATATATCGCCAACTCCACGATATCTCCACAGCTTCAAAGAAAAATGCAACTATCAATCATCGACGCCCAAGCATCAGGCGCTGCGCACTCTCACGACGATCCTCTCGCAAGCTTCCTTACAGCCGGCTGCAAATACATACACCTCGAAACCCTAACGTGACAAGTGTTCACCCGTTAAGTTCGAACAACGGCCGGGACGTCGCAGACAGCCAATTCCCGTGGCTCCACGCTGGGTCCCTCTACCAGCGGTCACTCCTTCCAGAGCCAAGCAATGCAGGATAGTTGAGTAGGTATTTGTCCTGTGTAGAACACACGCGGGTGTCGATGGGAATGGTGGGCAACGGAAACCTACACGTGAGGAGGTGCAAGTACGGCTCGGGCTCAAGCAAAAGAAGCAGGTCACGAAGCGGAAGAAGGTATGCAGTAAAATTACCAAGCTATTACCGGGTATTACTGATTATCGTAGTCTTCACAGAGCGAGGCATTGCTGCTTCAAACGAGTCAACACACAATTTGCATACGGCGCACCACGGTGGAAGGAACTTGAGGAACAACTACGCGATTCATTTAAGGGACGGCGAAAACTGGGACGTCCCCATCTGCACCTGAATCCACCGCACCAGCTTCACGCCTCGCCGCACCGGCCGCACGCCGCGCCGTAGCACCACCTGTAGAACAAGCCGCACGAGCCGTCCCTCCAGCGGACCCCCAGACGCACGTACCAATGGCGACTGGTTCTCAGCGTCCCTCTGGGCAGCTGCACAGAGAGCTCGCGACTCACTTTCGGCATCGATGTCGGCACCGCTCGGCATCGAAGGGTACCGCCCCGCCAGCAGCAGGGGCTCGGCGAGGTGCTCGGCTGGTAGGGGAACTCAACGCGGTCGTGTCATTTCTTTCCCACAGATTACCAATGCTGAGGGTGATGATGGCAAAGATGAGGATGGTCTTCAGCACGACTTTCGTTGGCATGCAGATGAGTTTTGGTCAGATTTGTATATCGTATGTATACGGAGCGCGGCACACGCGGAAGTTTCAATCCTGGCGTAAAGTACAAGCGCGATTTGATATCACGCTAGCCCGTAAGCACACTAGTGCGCTTAAGAACCTATAACATTGGAATTTATAGGGGTACCCTTACGTGAGACAATACGGTATGTGTCTACGGAGAGTGTCTGCATCGCGACCACGGTTCGAGGATTTAGAGAGTGTCTAGCCTCGAACCGTGGTCACGCCTCGAACCAACGGCCAGCGCTAACAGGGTGGTGGTGGTTAGTTGGCTTCCCAGGCAGAAAGGACGCACCACGGTATCCTAGGTACCATTTATGCACGCACTGTATTCACCGTCGAGGTTCCCCAGCGGCAGTGCAGGAGCCCTCAACCTGTTTTGTCTCGGAAACAGCACGTCTTATTCCTCCATATTCCTCTATCTATTTGCATCCACTCCTACCTACCCCTACCTATTCCTTCATACCGTTGCTACGGACTCCATCTCCGGGCTCCCTGCAGCATCCTTTTGCGACCCAGTCTCCGATGTGTATGCATGGAATATGCTCGAGTGTGCGGATTCTCCAGCGACATTGGGGATGAACATATGGGAGGATCCATGTGCAAGAGGCCGGTATGTAACTGCTGGTAGAGGCCTCCCCCACTTAGCCGGGTGATGACCTCTTCCCTAACGCTGATCCGGTAGGTAGGATGTCCTCCTTGACAATACACTTTCTACGCACGTATGACACTCTATTTACACATCATCACGAACTGGGGGGGGGGGGGGGGGCGGCGCCGGGGGGGGGGGCGGGGGGGCC
>Ga0307508_10000860_pt1 | contig 35287 bp, 27 predicted proteins | sample 9_EM_MG_FD_203089 | JGI IMG/M metagenome (GOLD analysis project Ga0307508, IMG submission 203089) | Populus trichocarpa ectomycorrhiza microbial communities from riparian zone in the Pacific Northwest, United States - 9_EM | ecosystem: Host-associated > Plants > Roots > Unclassified | place...
GTTTAATATTGCACCCGATCCCGACTCCCCCATGCTGAGCCTTTACTACCTGGTATTGTATTTTGGCTACTATTTCGGGTTTGAATACTTCCTGGGTAAAACACCCGGCAAATTTTTAACCAAAACAAAAGTGGTCGATATGAATGGCGAATGGCCGGGAGGAAAAAAATTACTCATCAGGAACCTTTGCCGCCTGATTCCCTTTGACAACTTTTCCTTTCTCTTTGGGCCTTTTGGCTGGCATGACAGTATCTCGGGAACTAGGGTGGTGCCCGATTAACCGTTACTCAGTATTTTTGTTGCTGCAAAACCTTACTATGCCATACAACGAAAAACTGGCCGACCGCATCAGGGAAGCCATTGCCGATGCCGGTAAAATAGAAGAAAAAACGATGTTCAAGGGGATGTGCTTCATGCTGAACGATAAAATGTGCATCTGCGTAAACCAGGACGAAATCCTCTGCCGCGTAGGCCCGGTAGTGTATGAAGAAGCGCTTGAACAACCCGGCGCCCGGCCCATGGTGATGGCCGGCAGGACCGCGAAGGCCTATGTTTATGTTGACGCAGCGGCCGTACAATCAAAAAAAGAGCTGGATTACTGGATAAAACTATCGCTCGCATTTAATAAAGACGCAAAGTCTTCCAAAGCCAAAAAGAAAAATAGCCGGAAGGGCTAAACGGCTAATCATGCAAGGACCTGAAAACGGTCAAAAACGACGTTCGTCGGGCACAATCCGCCCTTCGTCGAAATAATTCGCTTCCGCCCGCACCCCGTTGTATCCTTGTATCAGGAACAACGAAACATCCAATATCTAAGAAGAACAATATCCAAATCCGAAAAATCTGTTGAAACCAATTCCTTAGAGAAACCAACATCCAACAAATCCTTTAGAAAAACCTAAGTGTCCAATTTGTCAGCGTTGAAAAACCACCAGATACTGACAAGTGTTTGCACTCCGCTTCGAACCAACGTTTGAAGCGGTTTTTTTTTGTGGCATATGATTAACCCGTAAGCGCCGCCTGCTTAAACGCCAGGTTAAGCTCAAAGCTTTCATGCATGGCCGGTATATGAATAGGGTAGAACCCTTTTGTAGACAATCGCCCTGCCAGCGCTTCCTGCGCCCTGTGCTCTCCATGAACAAGAAATACAGCCCGTACATATCCCGGGTCCTGGCAGGCTACAAACTGGCAGAGATCATCGGCGTCGCCGTGCGCGCTCAGTCCGTCCAGCTTGCTTACGGCAGCATGCACCTCCTGCGCAACGCCAAATACGTTGATGGTGCGAACGCCTTTCAGCAATTGCCCGCCCAGCGATTCGGGGCCGCAATAGCCGGAGAATAATATCGTATTTTTCTTATCGCTGATGGCATGCCGGATATGGTGCCTCACCCTTCCTGCATCGGCGGTACCGCTGGCCGATATGATCACGCAGGGTTCATCGTATTCGGTAAGACGGATACTGTCTTCGGAAGACTCCACGTATTTCAGCCCGTTAAAGGCAAAGGGGTCGTCATCAACCGTGAGTATTTTTTGCAGGCGCTCGTTAAATTCACCTACGTATTGCCTGATGGTTTCCGTAGCCTTCATACTCAGCGGGCTATCCACGAAGTATTTAACTGCCGGCAGTCTTTTTTCCAGCTCCAGCTGGTTCAGCATAAATAATATTTCCTGTGTCCTTCCCACACTAAAGGCGGGAATGATCAGCTTGCCCTGTTTGTTCAGGCAGGTTTGCCGGATGTATTGTAACAGGGTATCGATATTATTCACCAGCGGGTTATGACGTTTATCGCCATAAGTGCTTTCCAGGATGATGTAGTCGGCCTGCGGAAAAGGCGATGCCGGCTGCAGCAGCGGGTGTCTTGCCCGGCCTACGTCGGCACTGTAGCTGATGGCCGTTTGCTTTCCGTTTTCAACCATCTTCAGGTGGATGGCCGCAGCACCTATAAGGTGGCCGGTTTGCGTGTACAATACAGAAGTGCCGGCAAAGAGTTCCGTCCACTGGTCGTATGCTATCAGCTCAAACTGTGTCATGGCGCGCGCCACGTCTTCCGGGCCAAAACAAGGCGGGACGGAGTTGTCATCGCCGGCGTGCAGCTGTATCGAGGCGCTGTCATACAACAGGATTTCTGTGAGCTCCCTCGTGGCGCGGGTGCAGTATATTTTGCCGGTAAAACCTTCGGCTACCAGCTTGGGGATAAGCCCGGAATGATCGATATGCGCGTGCGACAGCAATACCACCGAAATGGAAGCCGCATCAAAGCCAAAGCTGTCATTGAGCTGTTGGGTGCGTGCGCCCATGCCCTGGAACATGCCGCAATCGAGAAGTATACGCGCGCCGTCGTTTAGCGTGATAAGGTGCTTGCTGCCGGTGACCGTTTGGGCAGCACCGTGAAAAGATATCTTCATAGGTGGAATGGCTCAAAATATCATGCCATTGGTAGTCACCTGTTTAAACCTTTGCCGCTTTTGCACGTCTATGCGCCACAACCACCACCTCCATGTTACTACCTTGTACAAAAAAATACCTGCTGCCCGTACTGGTGCTCGTTTTCCTGTCCTGTGTGGCCCTGCCCGCCAGCGCCCAATACGACTTTACCAAAGTAGACGACTGGCTCACCGATAATACCCCGGCTATGGGCGGCCGCGCCTTCCTTGTTGTCTATAAAGACGGCCGCATCGTACACACAAAGGGAGTGGGCGATATGAGCCGCCGCCAAAAAATGGTGGGCAGGTACCTGGCAAAACGTGCCGGTAAAACGGCCAACCTCGACGATTATACCATCGATACCCGGCAGCCCATCGCCAGCTGCAGCAAATGGCTGAGCGCGGCGCTGGTAATGACGTTCGTAGATGAGGGCAGACTGAAGCTAACGGATACGATAGGAAAATACCTGCCCATATTATCCAGGCATGGCAAGGGTCAAATCACCATCAGCCAATGCCTTTCGCATATGACCGGTATAAAGGAACCGCCGCTCAAAGAAAGCCTGAAAGAGATACGCGCTACCGGCAGCATGGACGAAGCCGTAGCGGCTATTGCTGCGATGCCCATGGAAGGAACGCCCGGCACCGTATTTCACTATAGCAATGCCGGCCTGCAATTAGCCGGCGCCGTTATTGAAAAGATAAGTGGTAAAAACTTTGAAACCCTGTTTGCCGAACGCATTGCCGTCCCGCTGGGGATGACCCATACCGATTTTAGCAAAGGCCCCGTGGCCCTGCCCGCAGGCGGCGCCTTTAGCACGCCCAATGATTACACCCGCTTCCTGGCAATGATACTCAACAAAGGTGTTTACAATGGCAAAAGAATACTGGCCGAAAACAGCATCGCCGCCATGCAGGTAAACCGCGTCAGCAAAGATGTGCGGGTAGCTTACGTACCCGTGGAGGCAGGCGATTTCGGGTATGGCTACGGCGAATGGACCATGCAAAGCGCTTCTGTCAATACGCCGGCTGTCACTGTTACCAGTCCCGGACTCTTCGGCAGCTTTCCCTGGGTAAACAACCAAAAAGGCTATTGCGCCTTCCTGATGACCATGTATATTAAAAACACCGGCCGGCACGAACGCTATGTGGCGCTCAAGCAGCTGGTGGATGAAGCGGTGCGGTAGACCGGGATACCCGCTATTGGTAATACCCTCTTTTTGGAGTATGTTTACGCCAGCCCTTATTGTTTAGCGTAACCCCCCAATCCTGTTGAATGAGAAAATGCTACGTTAGCGCAGCAAAGCTTGTTCTGTGCATTTTATTTGCGGCCCTCACCCTGCCCGCCCTGGCCCAATTGCGGCAGGGCCCTTTTCCGCTACCCCCATCGGCTGCTATCGTCAATCCCGCCACACAGGCCTGCGCTACCGACCTCCTGCTACAGGAATGGCGAAAAAAACCCGGATTTAAAGAAAGAGAAGATGCCATGAACCGGCAGATACTTTCCGTGTCCGGCACGACCGCCGCCACCTATATATTACCCGTCGTATTTCATATCATCAACCCCAATCCTGCCAGCATTACCGATGCCCAGGTATTGGCGGCATTGCAGAACCTCAACGATGCATTCGCCATGACCGGTCCCTATGCCGCCAGCGCAGGGGCCGATACCAAAATACAGTTCTGCCTGGCGCAGAAGGACCCCGATGGCGGCAGCACCACCGGCATCACCCGCACCGTGTCTACCCGCGGCGTCCACCTCAATCCCGTAATAGAAGATGCCAAACTAAAAGCGCTGAACGACTGGGACCCTTCGCGCTATATCAATATATGGGTGGTATCCGGCATCGACGCCGAAAACATGCCCAGTTTCAGCTGCGGCGTATGGACGCGACTGGGAGAAGGCGGCTATGCCACCCTGCCGCCCGGCGGCGGTGTTACCGACGGTATCGTGGTGGCCGGCATTGGTGGCGGTCCGCTGCTGCCGCACGAAATGGGCCACTACCTGGGCCTGTACCACACCTTTGAAGGAATGAACTGCGCCAACAACAACTGCCTCACCGATGGCGATAAGGTGTGCGATACGCCCCCCGACGCCACTACCGCCAGTGCATTTTCCTGCGGCAGCATACAGAACTCCTGTACTACCGATACACTGTCGGGTTTTACAACAGACCAGCCAGATATGATCTCGAACTTTATGGATTATGGCAACAGCGGCTGTCACAATGCTTTTACCGAAGGACAGGCGCAGCGCATGCGCGCCGCCATTGCCACACAGCGCAGCGGACTGCTGCAGGACGAGTGTACTAAACCCTGCGCCGAAGCATCTGTGGCCGCTTTCACCAGGGATAAAGCCAATCCCCTGCCGGGCGAGCTGGTTACCTTTACCAATAACGCTACCGGCGCTGCCAACTTTACCTGGCTGGTGAACGACGTGCCCGCGGGCAGCAGCGCCAACTTTACTTACAACTTCCCCGCCAACGGTACCTACAAGGTTACCCTCAAAGCATACAACAGCGATCCGGCCTGCTTTGCATCGTATACAGATTATGTTATGGTAAGCTGCGGCGTACAGGCCCGGTTTTATACCGATAAGCGGACCATCGCTTCCAAAGCGGGTATCTATACAGACAGCATCTATTTTACTAATACATCGGTTAACGCGGTTAGCTATACCTGGCTGATAAGCTTTAACGGAGGTGCAGAAACCATTGCCGCCACCACGCCCGACTTTAAATATGTGTTTCCCAATCCCGGCAACTATAATGTGCGGCTGATAGCTACCAACGGCGGCTGCAGCGATACAACGGCGATATTCAGCGTGCCCGTGGCCGACCCCACGCAGGACGGCGCCCTGTACATGTATGATGTACAATGCTACCAGCAAACGAAAGTGCGGGTGGTGCTCTACATATGCAATAACGGCTATGCGCCCATACCCGCCAATATGCCCGTGTCTTTTTATGATGGCGACCCCCGCACCGGTGCGGGCAATAAGCTGGGCGCTACTTTTTATACGCCCGTGCCTATACCCGGCAGGTGCTGCGGCTTCAGCTATTCATTTATCGTAGATGTGGGTGCGCCGGGCCTTAATACATTGTATGCCGTGTTCAACGACGATGGTACATCAAAACCGCTCAAGCTGCCCGGCACTTCCATGCAGGAGACTAACTACTTTAACAATATTTCGGTTATGACCGGTTTCCGGTTCCGCGTTTCGATAACACCGCCTTCGGCTACACTGGAGCCCGGCGATGTGTTGCCGCTCAAGGGGCAGGCAGGCCCGGGCCTGGTAAGCCTGTGGCAATGGGATACGCCGCAGGACTTGAGCTGTACAGGATGCAGCACACCTAATTTCACGGCGGAATATAAAGTATATACCATCACAAAAAAGCTGACCGCCACCAGCCAGTACGGTTGTGTAGACAGCGCCTTTGCCGTGATAAACATTCCGCCGGCCGATGATTTTACCGTAACCATCAACGCGCTCGACTGCGCGGGAGCCGACAGCCTGCATGCCGCTTTTACGCTGTGCAATGGTTTTAAGCGCGGTATTATCCCCGCGGTATTGAAAGTGTCTTTCTATGATGCAGACCCTTCCACACCGGGCGCGCAGCTCCTGGGACCGGTGTTTATCACCTCTTCTGCTGCTGGTACGCAATGCGCTTCCTTTGGCCACACGGTCAAAAGAGCGGCCACCGGCCAAGTATACGCCGTGGTAAACGACAACGGCACTACGCTGCCGCTGATGCTTCCCAACGACATTACCTTCCCCGAGAAGCTGTATACCAATAACAGTACTTCTTTTGTATACACGCCGTTTAAGGTAACGCCTATTCCCGCCACGGCCACGCTGGAGCCATGGGATACGCTGCAATTAAGCGCGCAGGCATCGCCGGGCGTGGTGGTATCTTATGTGTGGAGCAATTCCGACTCGCTCAGCTGTACCGCCTGCCAAAGCCCAAAGCTGATAGCCGGCAAAAGGGATATGTACAAAACCGTTATTGCCAAAAACAACTATGGCTGTGCGGATACCGCTACCGCAGTTATCTATGTACCGCCGGCCGACGATTATGTGGTCACTATCGACAGCATGTACTGCTCTGCGCATGACAGCCTCTTTACCGGTTTTACGGTGTGCAATCGTTTTAAGCGTGGTACGGTGCCCAAAGGACTGAGCATATCTTTTTGTGACGCCGGCCAATGTTGCCGCGCAGTGCGCTTCCTATACCTGGCATACTAAGGGTAAGGGCGCCGGTAATGTATATGTGGTGGTGAACGACAGCGGGCGCGGTGTACCGGTGAAATTTCCGCAGGATACCTTATACCTCGAAAAAACGTATAGCAATAATACCACGCCTTATGTCTATGCGCCGGATACCGTTGTGCTGGCGCCGGCAGATACCACGGTGTTCAGGAAGCAATCGGTGAACCTGCTCATTGGGTCACCCATGTATGATGCGGGCTCTATTACCTGGTTCCCGGGCAGTGGTTACTCGCTCAGCTGTGCGCATTGCGCCACACCCGCCGTTACGGTTACTGCGCCATCGCTGGTTATGATGCAAATGGCCAACCGCTATGGTTGCCTGATCAACGGTCGCGCGCGGATAAAGATATTCCCGCCCGATATGACGGTGAAGCTGCTGTCTACCAATTGTTATACAAACAGTAGTACGCTGGTGCGCTTTGTCATCTGCATGAACAATGCCTACGACAGTGTATTTGATCACCTGCCGGTATCGTTTTACGATGGCGATCCCATGCATGGCAGCGTACGACTACTATCCCCTGTGTTTTATACGGAGGGGATAACGCCCGGGGAGTGCGATACATTCAGTACCGTTATTGCCTCGCCGCTGGTGACAGGGCGGCTGTATGCGGTGGTAAATGATATTGGCGATAGCCCGTCGGCTATACCGCACCCGTTTTATGCGGAGACAGATTTTACTAATAACATGGATACGCTCGTGGTGCCGCCCTTTACGGCCATCGTCACGCCGGCAGATACGACGGTGTTCCGGTTTAATGCCGTGCCGCTTACCGGCGCTGCCAGCGGCGGGCAGCTGCACCTGGGGCGCTGGGAGCCCGCGCAGTTCCTGTCGTGCAGCCACTGCCCGGACCCGGTGCTCACGCCGCCGTATTCGGTAGCGTATAGTTTTATCGTACAGAATGAGCACTTCTGTTTCGATACCGCGCAGGTGTCTGTCAAAACATTTGCCGGTGGCCTGGTAGATATACCCAATGCCTTTACGCCCAACAACGACGGGCGCAATGATGTATTCTATATTCTCGGCAGCAGGGATATCAAAATGCTGAAGGAGTTTGCCATCTTCAACCGCTGGGGTGAACGGCTATTTCATGTGGCCAATGCGCCGGCAAACGATCCCCTGTATGGCTGGCGGGGCCGCCTGGCAGATGGGCGCGAAGCCGCCAATGGGGTATATGTGTACATTGTTACGATAGCGTTTGTGAATGGAGCAAGGCAGGTGTTTAAGGGGACGGTGAATTTGGTAAGGTGATAGGGGGAAGCTTGCAAGTTCGCTTAAGTGACCGGTTGGCTGGCATGATAGTCTTCCGAGACGATGGTGGTGCTGATTAGCACAAAAAATAGCGACATAACAAGCCGGAACCTTCGCTTGATATATCGCTATTGTATTGCTCAGGGAGTTATCATCAGCTCGCCTGTATACACGCTGTCGGCCGCGTGCTTTTCTTTTGCGTCTATGAAGCCGATATAGGTATGCATTTTTTTGCCGGCCATGCCTGGTGTATGCAGGAAGCCGATGCCACTGGCTTTTACTGCATTGGTAGCCATGAAAAAGCAAGGCAGCGGGTCTTCGCATACCGCAATGAGTATTGCTGTGTCATCGCCCTGGTTACAGCCCCGGCTGCGGTATTCCCAGGTAAAGCGTAGGCCTTCGCCCGCCATGTTTTCAACCACCGGGTTACATGCTGGCCACAGCCGCCCACGGCTAAAAAGCATATTGGCATAATCTATCCCGAAATTTGGGTATTGGCCCTTTACTGCGCTTTTTAACGCGTAGGAGACGGCGCGGTTGAGCGGCGTCGTTCTGTCGCGCGGATCGCGGAAGCCGAGGTTTAGTACAGGCATAAATACCCGGAGGGTTTGAGTAACGAGGCTAAACCGTTTCCGATGGATGATCTGCGCCCTGCTTACTTTTTTGAATCGCTTTCGGGGTATCGTCCGTACGCAGGGTTTCCCGCGCCAGGTATAGTATACGAGGTTGCCGATCTTGCCGGAGATGCCGCCGGGAGAAAGAATGCCTTTTATTTGTATCGCCATATAATTTGTTTTTAGGGGGTAATAAAAAAGGTAACGTTCCGCTAATTGTAAAACGGGAACAGGTCTTCGTCTGTAAGCTTCATAACGCTGCAATATTCCCTGCGCAGCACCAGGGCCCGCGTAGGCTTGTTTAGCTGCCGGCGCACGAGGCCCAGCTTCTTTTTTGCATTACTATAGCTAAGACCGTGAATCCGTTGTACGTCTTTAATGAAAATATACAGGGGAAGTGTATTCTTCATGGCCAGGTGTTTAATGGTGTTTTAAATAGGGAGCCCCGCAGCTCGCGGGGCTCCCCTTTGTTTATTCTTCTGCCACGGCCGCCTGGCTAACGGCGGTAGCAACGCTGCCTGCCACAGCCAGGTATCCGGCTATCTTTATCAGCACAGCAGGAAGGGCTATCGGCGCAGCCAATACTGCACCGCTGGCAGCGGCCAGCGCCAGCGATATGGTGCGCAGCTTCTTAAAAAAAGAAGGCGTGGCGGCGGTCAATCTCTGTAATATGGTCATGATGTTTTGTTTTTAATGGTAATAAATATGGTTTCATTCCGGGCAAAGGCGGTGTACACCAGGTTGGTAACCCGCAAAAAAGCCATGCGGCTCTGGCTGCCTTTGCCTATGCCGGTGAGCTTTGTCACCGGCGCGATACAGCTTTCCAGTTCCGGCAGGGCATCATTGGCAGGATGAATAAGAATCCATTGCCGGCCGGGCACATCCAGTAACTGCAGGTGCCTGCCGAACTTTTCGCTGAATCGTTTTGCCAGCTGTACCTTCCCGGAGGAATGCACGACACCCGGGGTAGGTTATTCTTCCAGGGCAGCTTTATTGTATAGCATACGCGCGTGCTGTTACACAATAGCTCGCCGTTGGTACCGCCGGCAAAGCAGTTCCTGATAAGCTCCAGTTCCATTGTTTTGAAAAAAATTAGGTGGTAAACCGCGGCCGCCGGTTAGGCGGGCATGCGGTTACGGGTTTTTGTCGTTTGCTGTTGGGGTGCCAGTAGTGAGGCCGCTTTGCAGCGGGCGCCCTGTGAAGGGGTTGCCTGTTGGTAATCATAATCACGGTTTTTAGATGAATGATTGGGTTGTTCCAGGGGGTAGTCGGTTGCCGGGTTTCCGGCAATGTGTGATAGCAGCTGCTAACTGTACTATGCAAACGTAATACATACAAAGCCTGTTTCCATCAACGCCGGGCCGGACGAAGCCATATAAAGCCCGATAAAGCCAATTAGAGCCAATTAAAGCCATTTGAGACGCGAAGGATTAGTGTACCGGTTGTCTCTTTGCGTCGATGCGATAGCTGGTGTGATTAAATGGTACGGATGTTTTTTTGTTCGCGGCCGCCTTAATGCCGGCAGCCGGGAAAGATGATTCAAAGTAAGGTAAGGCCCTGGAGGAGGCAGTAACTGGTATCATTGTAAAGATACCTGGAGACAATTGCAGTATGAATTTACAAATTACCATCAACGTAAAAAAGCATCGCGTTATAAAAAATTCATATTGTGAAAACGATGTGCATTTCTTACGGTGCTGTAGAAACGTACGCTTTTTCTTAACAAAAAATTGCGTATAATTAAAAGACCGCCTGCAGGAGGCGGTCCTTTTAATAAATGCCGGCAATGGGTGATGCTGCGATAAACTACACTACGTTTACCAAACCGGTGTAGATGCTCGTGGCTATCTCCTGCCCGTTGTCACTCACAAAGAAAAGCCAGGTATGTACCTGGTGGCCACTGAAGCCCACGGTATTCAGCGTGGCCGTGCCGGAACTGCGCAGGTCCGGCGCTACGGTGTACGCGCTGATGTTGAGCGTTTCAGAATAGGACACCAGTACAGCCCTGTCGTTTGCCAGCGCCTTGCCCAGGCCGGTATTGTCCGTCCAGTGCCAGGTAATTTTACCGGCCGTACCCGGAGCAGCCGAAGGCGCGCCTGCGTTGGGAAGACCGCCGCGGCTTAGCAGTACCTGCGGATACCCGATTTGATAACCGGGGTAAACACCCGTGACGGCGCTTTTCATAGTTAGCGACATGGCTGCATTAAAGCCTGTTTGCTGTACGGCATCGTCTTTAAAGCTGAATTCCAGCAGTCCCCTGAAAGACTTGAGGAATTTAACGACCATGCCAAATTTTGCGCGGTGCTCAATTTGTGCCTGTGAGGGATCACCCTGGCCGCCTTCCGGCAGGCTTCGCATGTAATCGATGCCTTTCCATTTGCCACCGGTTACAACGCCCACCTTGCCGCGGAAGCCGCCCAATATCCCTTTTTTAATTCTACCCATGATGATGAGGTTTTAAATGTTATAAAATTGTTTACGCTTACCATCCACAGGTATTGCTAACCGGTATGAATGCCTGCGGCGGCAAAGCAAATCTAGGATGCGCAAGGCCGCTTTGCATCAATGCCGCTCCAGGTAAAGCCATCTAAAGCCATTTGAATCCATAAAAGCACAACAAGAGCCAAAACAGGCTATGGCGAGCCATTTAGATCCCTTTTCTTACTGTTTCCTATACCTTTTCTATACCCCTCGTTACCCTGTTCTATACCTTTTGTTACCCCCGGGGGTATAGAAAAGGTATAGTAGGTGGTAACGAATCAGTAATGAATCAATAATGAAAGGCATAGGAGGGGCGATGATATTTTAAAAAAAATTAAACTGTTTTCCAGGCTATGAATTTGTTAAAAAACAAGTACCGGATGATACAGATTTACAAGGATTGTTGTAAATTGGGATACAGGCTCCAGTTAGGCCTCCTCTCTTTTCCGCTTCCCTATTTTTTATTAGCAAACACCGAAAAACAATTATATGCGTACACTGTCACGCCCTATTTCCTATGCCGGTATCTTATCGGCGCAATCCATCGGCATATCCGAAGAGGATTTGCTGACTGGTAAACTTAGCGAACTTTGTACATTACGGGTAAACGAGGAGCCTGCCGACTTACCTGTTCTTCTGCAGTATCTTGATGATCCTTGTGCTGCGTTTCGCGAAATGGCATCCGACGTTATAACAAGAATCTTTGATAAGCAAACTTCCCGGCGGACATTGATTGCTGCTTTTCGATCGCTTCCTTTTACCGTAGAAAGCCTGTCTGACATATCGAAAAAATTTTCCGGAGAACTTTTGTGCCAGCTGCTGGCAATGGCCAGCTTCAATGCCGATGGCTATGTAAGGCATGAGGCAGTTTGTATGCTCGCCGCCGCCAATCATCCGATTGCTATCCGGTTCCTGGTATACAGGCTGAATGACCATGTAGGGCTTATCCGGGAAGCCGCCGCCGCGGCAATACAAAATTATCAGGAGCTCCGGTTCTATAAGCAGTTTTTATTACAACTTCCTATAATAGAAAATATTCCAAAGGCTAAAAAAGCCGGTATGGGGCACGTGTACCTGGGTATGGGCAATTTTCTGGCGGAGATTGAATTAACGCCGGCTATAATGCAGTTCATTAAGCGGCGCGATAAGATTAGAAAATCATTATTCCTGCTTTTCATTAACAGATGGGGGACTACGCCCCACATTACGCAATTGTTCCTGCAAGATCGTGATTCCCAAATCCGAAAATCTCTTTTGTTTAACATGGCGTCTTTGAGCAATGAAAACAGAAGTGATATTTACACAAGGCTGTTAGCTGATAAGTGTGCAGATACTCGTTTTCAGGCACTAAGCCAGCTTGCAAAAACCATGGGAGCCGACAGCGTGGCCGGATTCTTATGCGATAAAGATCGGCGGGTGCGTAAACTGGCTTGCCGGCTTATGAACTTCAGCGGGCAAAAACAGCTTGCTTATTATCGGGCCCAGGTTGACGAAGGAATCCTGACACCGGGAATAATCACCGGCCTCTATGATCATGGCGCCTTTGACGCTGAATTGTTTGAGAGCAGTATTCGTTGTCCTGACAAACCTGTTGTGGAGGCGGCGTTAGCGGCCATGATGGGGATGGATTGGCACAGGGCGGCCAATGCGGCCATCGACCGGCTTGCTACTGCCACAGGTAGTCTGCGCCGGTGTTGTATGACCGTCCTGTCCGGGCAATATAATCCAGGCATATACAACAAGCTTATGGATTTGTATGACTGCGCAAATGTGGAATTGAGAAAAACAATTGTCTCTGTATTTGGCCATATGAAAAGCTGGTATGTATTTCCCGCGCTTATGCAGGCCGTTTCCGACCCGGATGACGGACCGAGTCTTTATGCAAGGTATTATATACGTGTGTGGATACGCCATCCTTTAGGCGAAAAAACATTGCCTCCCGTGGTTATTATGTCGCGCATAGCGAAATTAATGCCGGACGTAGAATCAAGAGGCGATGTGTATAAAAGTGACGACGAAATATGGATGTTCTTTTTTGAGTTTTGGATTGAGTTGCGCGATTTTTATGAAGGGCTGAGGCGCAAGGCGAGATTCTTATAAACCTGAAAACCTTGCGCTGGCTAGGGGACTGCCCGACTTAATGCACGCTATTATAACCCCTTATTTTTATTATCGCCCATTTTAGGTAATTTTCTTATGGCTTTGTCCAATTCATCTACCGTTTGGTCGGCAATCATTTTTTGATACAGGTGATATTGTTCATGGGCGTGTTTCTCCGCCTGCTCGTGGCTTACCATTCCATTATGCAGCAGTATTTCCCGGTCATTCAGTGTTAAAAAACCGTGGAGCTTTGCCTGCCAGTCGGCCATGTGCATGGGCTTCCGGTTCATGGCCTGGAGTTCGGCAAACTCCAGGTATTGGTTTACAATACGGTTAAGCTGGTCCAATTCAGCGTCCGTAAGATAGTTTTTGGCAACGGTGACATCTTCCTTTTTGATGCTGTCGCCCGGCCAGTTGGTAAGTCCCATATTAGGCTGCCGGGCATCCGCCCTTTGCATAACCAGCTCTGCTGCGGTATGGGTATGTATAGCCCAATGAAATTTATTTTGTACGGTGGCAAAAAATGCCGTTGCGGCTGTGGTATTCGCGTCATAGTCAATACTGGTAGCAAATATGTCGCACACTTTGCGGTAGAAGACCTTTTCGCTGCTGCGGATGTCTCTTATCCGGGCCAGTAACTCGTCAAAATAGTTGTTACGGGCCTGTTTCAGGCGTTCATCATCCATCACAAAGCCCTTAATGATATACTCCTTCAGGCGCTGTGTGGCCCAGATACGGAAATGGGTGCCAATATGTGATTTTACCCGGTAGCCAACGGAGATAATCACGTCGAGGGTATAAAATTGCAGTTTTCTTGAAACCTTCCGGCCACCCTCTTTTTGAACTGTCAAGTAATCCTTGACAGTTGCCTCCTGTGTCAATTCTGCTTCATCATATATGTTTTTTATATGTAAACTAATGTTTTGCTTGCTGGTCTGAAACATGTCGGCCATTTGTTGCTGGCTCAGCCAAACGGTTTCTTCTTCCAGCCGTACGTCTACTTTGGTATTCCCATCGGGGGTTTGATAAATCAGGATTTCGCTATTCATAGCACATTAGTTGGCGATTCGTTAAAGAGCTAATAAAATTAGTAAAAAATAAATGCTTTAGCTTTTATTGGGAAAGAAAAAACGACATACCTGGTCTTTCTTCCTGTTTTATACATGATACACCACCTCATGCGCTTCCCACCGCGCCGGCGGTTCCAGCTTCCAGGCCAGCTTATCCAACACGGTGGCCGGTACCATCGCTTCACGGCTTTTGTTCTGGCCGTGCAGCAGGCGGTAGGGCGCTTCTATATAAATGATTTTTACCGCTGCTTTATAGGCCGTAAACAATTCCACCAGCCGGGTGCGCATGGAGTGGGTAGTATTGGTGGCATTCCAGATAAAAGCGGTTTGCTTTCGTAAGAATACCCGTGCTTGTTCCTTGGCTGCCTGTATCACATGGCCGTTGCCGGTTTTGTCGGTGGGGTCAACATTCATGTCTATGCGTATGTCGTCCAGCGATACCACCGGCAGGCGGGGCAGGTATTTTTTGATATAGCTGTCTTTGCCCGCGCCGGGCAGGCCGCACATCAGTATCACTTCACATACTGGCTGGTCAAAAGGAATATAGTCCGTGTAGCCCTGTTCCTACTGCAGGTAGCGCATGCGGGCATGAGCAGACGCAAACGCGCGCGGCTGGCCCCAGCAGCCCTGCTCGCGGCAGAAGGCTTCGAAGCAGTCGATGCGGTACAGCAGGTCGGCCTGGTCGGTGCATATGCGGCCCAGGGCATCGGCACGTGCCAGCAGGGCCAGCTGCCGGGTGTCCAGCTCCAGGCTGGCTTTTACCAGCTCTTTTACCGGGTTGGGCTTTTCCAGCAGCCATAGCGGCAGGCCGTGGTAGCGCACCAGGGCGGTTACCTGCTCGCGCAGGGCAAAAGGCGTGGGTATGTCCATGTACAATACCCGCCGGGCCGTCATGGCGCCCTTGCGGGCATGGCCATGCGCGGTGATGCTGCCATCGGGCTCGGTGGCGGTGGTGCTGCGTTTTTCCACATCGTGTAGCAGGGCGGCGGCCCAGAGTATTTCCTGGTCCTGCGGCGGCAGCGCCTGGTAATCGGGCTGTTGCTGTAGCGCCTGCAATACCATTTGCGTATGCACCGCAACATTGCCTTCGGCGTGGTGGCGGGCATCCTGCGGCACCGCGGGCATATCGGCTACCCAGGGGAACTGCGCTTCCAGCGATGCCCAGCTTTTATCGTTTGTTATCATCCACATGTTGTCCTCCTTCTTTTTTGAGCCGGGCGCGCTTCCAGTGGCGTGTCCAGTGCTCGTCGGTTTTTACATGGCCCTTGCGTACGTATTTAAATACGTTTTCTGCAAAGGCGTCCACCGGGTAGCGCCCGGCGTTTCTTGTTACAATGCCTTCCATGGTGGCAGGCTGTCCGCTGATGGCGTCGTGCGGGTGCAGGTGGCCGGGGCCGCTTACGATGCTTAGCACCTCGCTTTCAAAGGCAGGGCGGCTGGCCGGTGTGTTGAATACCTGTATCTCCGGTACGGTGGGAAGGTCCAGCAGGGCGGCGTAGAATTTCGTTTCTTCCCAGCTCAGCCAATGGTCGTGCTCGCGGATGCCGAACACATAAAAATGGTGGTCGATGTTTTTGTATTCGATAGAATGCACTGCGTACAGGTTTTCCACAAATACTTCCATATCGCCCAGGTCGTGGCGCACCTGCTGCCAGTATTGGCGGATGCTCTCCGTCCAGGGCGAGGTGGTAGGCGCCGCATGCGAGCGGGCAAAGACGCCCAGGCGGCTGAGGCAGTTGTTTTCGCCGTCCAGCTTTTCTGTATGCACCAGCGTGGGTATCCGGCAGATATGCTGCCAGTAATCGTGCTGTATCCGGTCGTCGCTCGTGGTGCCGGGCGAAAACGGGTAATGATACGTGCGTCCGTATTTTCTTGAAATGGCCATGATGGTTGGTTGAAATTAGGCAAAAGGGTATCACTTCCCCGGGAAGGGGAATATAACAGGGGGTGTTATGGATGTGATATTACATGGCCCAAGGGATGGGAGGTGTTTTAATGGGGCAAAGGTAATAAGATTAGGGAAGAATCAAAATGGGAAACAAAAGACAAATCAGTCTGCAATATATTTTTGGTCCAGCCTGCGGCGTATTAAGCTAACGCATAATAGCTTTATATCCAGTTATACTCAATCTTATAGTAGATAGATCAATTATCTCGATTTCGGGGTTCCCGTATATATCATAAACGCGATAAAGTTTATAATTATTTGAATTAATTGTGTAAAAGAGATATTCTGAAGCCGACAAATAGAATTCCTTTGACAGAGGGTCTCCTCTTAGCCTTGTTGTAGTTTTTACTTCTATAAAAAGAATAGTCTGATTCTCATTGTATGATAATATATCATAACCCAAATCATCTGAAATTAATGCTTTGTGACAAGGATAAATATCTATATTATTATTAAAAAAAGCAATTCTTCTTTTTTCATACTCCATAGCATACTCTTCTCCATGTAAGCCAATAAGTGCACGACGTTCCGCCTGTTTAGCTCGTTGCTCAGGTGTTAACGCTTTTATTTCTCCTCTATTTTGGTTTTGTTGAGTTTCGTCTATATTTTCTGGAATAATTGACATTAAGGGTAAAACCAATGATACATATACATCAATGGTAGCTAAGTCTATATAGCCGTGCGAGTTTGGTCGCAAGCCAAACACAATGGAAGAATACGCAGGATCGTTAGAGGCATTTGCAAGCCATTGATCCGGACTGACTCTTTCGTCATCAATTTCTGCTTTAAATCCGAAATCGAACAACGAAGTATATATATTATTGACTTCTTGGTTTGTGTTGATCTCATCAACTAGCTTTGATCCTAATTGTTTTAAATCGCGCTCTAATTTAATTTTTGTTTCGAGTGATAATTGATGTGAAGATGCTCTTCCAAAATAAAATCCAACATCTAAGCAATCATTTATTGTGTTAATGACAAAACTTATTTGAGCGGAATATTGCTTGTTTGATGTTCCCTTGTATATTCCAGACCATACCTTTCTAAGGCGCTTGCTTCGACCAATCGGGTTACCTCTTGCTTGCTCTGACCGGAAAATTCCGTATTGCTGATCGTATTTGCCTTTAAAATTATCCGATATTCTTTTTAATCTGTTTTTTAGATCCGCAAGAGTGCTTTGGTCTTCTTTTGATACTTCGCCATTCATAGTTAATTTGTGGTAAGTGATAGTGTCTAATCGCTTGACAAGAGTTATGTCGGAACTTGTAATGAATAGACTCATTGTTTCGATTTAATAAGCTTAGTAGGCAATACTGAAAAAATGATAAAATTCCTTTTCAATTTAGATTTTTTTAATTATATCTTACGTAATTAGTTTTTGTGAATTCTTCCAGAATGTATGCGCAACTAATTAGCAAAGGACGATAGAGCGTATTTTGTAGTAGCTGAATCGTTAAACTGAGATAAATTTATTTGCGTCAATACGAGTAAATACTAAGTTCGTAAATCTGCCTTATAATCTTAAAACCGAAGATTCAGGTTTTGCTTCAGTAATTAATGCGGCAACAGATATTTTAATTTCATTGTTCTTTAGCAAACTTACTAAATCATGAACAGCTTAATAGAAATAAGTAAAAAACTTGATGATCTTGCTAAACAGGAATATCAACAGGCTGAATCTTTGCTTAGTCAGATCCCTTTCCCTGGCAATCTCGGCATGTTGATAGAAGCTTGTAGGGTACTAGATGCCCTTCATATCAACTATACCTCAAGCAATAACCAAATAAAAAGTGATGCTATACCCGATTATGAAACAACACTAAAAGGGTGGAACCCACTGGTAGATATTTTGCTGAGAAAAAATGAACCGCTAAAAGGAATTCCCATTAGAGAGAGTACAGACCATAGCCGGCAGTTTATTATGGGGGTATTACACCAACTCGGGAGATATGTTTTACTTGAACATACAATTTCTATGATTAAATATGGCATGGCGGACGCCCGTTGCGATGGTGATAGAATCATAATAGAGATGGGTGGCCGTTTGAATTCTGATCATTTTCTCGATGTGAGTGAAAGAGATAGAACGGAGGCTATGGTCGGAAAATTTAAAGAACAGGATCAAAAATCAAGAAAACGCACGATAACAGATATTAGTAAAAAGATATCAGAATTAGTTTTCCCATGGGAAACTGGTCATGGTACAATTATTAGTTATGATATGACGCCTGAAGTTGATGAATTTTACTTAACCGAGGTCTTTGATACAGTCCTTGCTTGGCGAAATATGGCAGGTATTCATCCTGAAGCGAAAATCAAAAGTATAACCGGGGCCGATTTAATAGCGGTGGCAACAGTTCTCGTCAGCTTTCGGCTAAAACATCGTGATTTTGTCGGAATTGGAATGAAATCCATACCCAATGCTAATTATTATATGAGTTTGCCGATATGGATAGAACCACGGCCACTGATCCAGTCCATTTCTGGTTTTACAGGAATTTCAATAGAAATTGTAGAAGCTGCTATTAACCTTTTAACATTGCACGCGGACCAAACGGAATATTTTAAATCGGAGCCGGCGCCCTACATGCCACTATTAATTGAAATTTCGCCTGGATATTTACTTGCTCCAGTGTCTAGTATTTATAGAAATGTTTTCTCTAGTGTACGAATGTTTGCAGAGTTTTATATCCCGGAGTTAAACAGGTCTCTTCGCGATCACCGGGAAACGTGGATGATATCGGAGCTTTACGCTCTTTTTCAAGGGACTAGATATCATTGTGTTTCGACACCTGTTAAATTAAGAGACGAAGGTAAAACCGTTACAGATATTGATGCTGCAATATTCGATATGATAACAGGTGATTTGGCTTTATTTCAATTGAAATGGCAGGACTCTGATAGTAATCTCGTAAGAAAACAAATGAGTAAAGCTAAAAACTTCATTGTTCAAATTGACGACTGGGCGGCTAAAGTCACTCGCTGGATTTCTAATTTTGGGAATAATGATCTTAAAAGCTCACTAGGAATATTACGAAAAAAGATGCCGGAGATAAATAGCATTTATTTATTTGGTATAGGTCGACTTTCTGCGAGATTTCAAAGCTATGGCCAAGAACAAAAGGTGACAAATATAGCGGTATCGAATTGGGATCAGTTTATTAGAATTCGTGTCGAAGTTGGCGCAGTCGACGATGTTTTCAAATCTGTCTATGATGCTATTCGCAGCGAAGCGGCAGGTACGATTCCCGTTATTCCCATTCCTCATGAAATGACATTTCAGGGGCAAAAAATATTATTCAAGGATATGTGGAATAGATTAGATGAGTCGTTTAGTAATCCTGAAAGTCAAACTATAAAATAATTGATCCCATTAGATCTTCGAGAATGAATAGGGTATATCTAAATCTCGAAACCCAACCCGGGAATAATATCTCGTGTATTTTGCGATTACAGCTTGGGAGATGGGATCATCGAGCGACGCAATTATTTCAAAATTTGCCTCTAAATCTTTATAGGCGACGGTATCCTTATATTGAAAATCTACAAGGGACGCCTCGATAAACGGTGTTTGGGGTAAAAAGAAATGCCGTTCATTTTTAGTTCCCATTAGGTCATATAGGGCCTCACGCGTATTGCTAAGGTGGCCAACATTTTCTTTACTAGGCTGTTTACCTTCACTTTCAATTTGTATAATCTTGCTCTCGGCGGCTTTGTAATCAATATACTTAGAGATCGATGTAAATTTATGTGCATGAACTAACAGCACACGATCGGCTTTTCTTCCACCCTTACCGCGGTCTATTAAGTCACACGAAGGTGTGCAAATTACACTTATGTTGCCACTTTTTTTGTGCCGCACTATGTCACCAGTTTCAAATTCTCCATCACTGGGAGGATAGATATAGTATTCCATAGGATGGCTTAGATCGCTCGTAAAATTTGGATCTTCAATCACATTTCTTGTGAGCTCGGAAGACAGGGATTTGCCCAATCTTCTTAATAAGAGATATTTTAAAGAAATCTCATCTTTTAGAAGTTGTTCTATTATTGGCTTATTTGGGTGCACAAAATCCCAAAAAAATGAGCGTACTCCCTCTCTAATAACTTTGTTCACTTCGCTTTTTAGTTCAATAAATTTTGTGTCAAATATTCTACTTATTTGTGAAAACAGGGCATCATATCCATCACCTTTTCCGGCAATTCTGACAATATCCGATTCAAGCCCTTTAACATAGTCGGGAAGTCCAGTAAAAAAAACAATTGGTATAAATGCACGTCTTTTAATTTGTCCGAAAATCTCGATGCCGATCTTGTCACTTACTTCCGTCGCTTTGCCAACGCATAAGTCGAGAATTATTAAATCGTATTCAACAGTCTTAAGTTTTTCAATACCTAGCTCAAATCCCAGCGAATCTTTTACCATTAGTGTGTGGCCCTGAATCTCCTTTCCAGTCACAATTTTTGCGGCCCTTTCTAGCACATCTTTTTCGTCATCAATGTGAAGGATATTTATGTTCATGGTTATTTAGATTCGTTTTCGGAAAATGATTTTAAAAGTAGCGCCAGACAAAGGACCGTTATTTAAGAGATAAAAATCACCGTTATACTCGGCTGCAATTTCACCTACAATTGTTAGTCCTAATCCAGCACCGTCTTCTCGAGTTGTGAAATATGGATCAAAAATCAATTTTGCCTCATTTTCAGGAACTCCAGGTCCACTATCACTAAAAATGATAGAGAGGCCATTTTCCGAACGTTCAATTTCAACTATTATTCGGCGGTTACGCGGAACTTTACCTAACCAATACATTGAATTTTGAAGAAGATTCAGAATCATCATTTGGAGTTCGCCATCGTCAATAGTTACTTTATTCTCAGACTCGGGCAATTCAATACTTATGTTTGCTCTGCTTAACGCTGTTTTTTGCAGTTCGAAAACATTTCGAATGGATTGTTCAATAATAATTATTGTTGGCCTTCCTTTTTTACGACCCCCGAACGGTTCAATCCGTTTGAACAACTGAGCAATGATTTTTCTTTGCTCTTGAATAGAGCTCAAATGTTTGTGAATGGCATTTTCATCACGATCTTTTTTCCCTAATTCGATTTCGAGTAGCCTTACCTCGCTATCAATATTCAAAAGGAAATGATTTCCGTCGTGCAGAATTGAATCAATAAGTTGTCCAAGAGTTGAAAGCCTTCTATATCGAGCTAGCACTTCCTGAACTTTTTTGAGCCCCGTATTAATTCGCTCTTGGGTTTGATGGACAAGTTCTAGAACCTCCTTGTCGCCAGGCAGTTTCTCGGAAACAGCCTTTTCAATTGAAGCGATAGAAAATTTTGCATATAAACTTTCCTGACTTTCACTAGGTTCTTCGCGCCGAGGCCTTTCCTCATACCGCTTGATCTCCAGCTCGTTGAGAACGAGGCGTACTTGTTCTTGTAGATCACTGAACGCAATACTTTCGACTATCCCTTCACGATTACTTTGATCTGTTAGTTCGGTGTTGGTGTCCCTTCCAATTGAGATATATCCTACGATTTGATTAACACCTAAACGCATTGTGGGATTGTTAATACGCCGAGCGTTTAATCTAAGCCAGTCATTTTTAGTCTCGCCATACGGGAGAACTCTAAAGTTATCTCTATAAACGCTAATGCCTATTAATTCGTCAAGATCGGCTTTTACGTTTTTTATAGTAGAATCAATTTCTTTAGCAAGCCTGTCGAGTGATTCATTTTCTCGATCCCAAACCCTAAATTCAAAACTGAATGGACCAGACGAAAAATTTTCTTCAGAATTAGCCTTTGCCAGCGGTTTAATTACTTTTACAGGATCTTTTAATTTTCTACTCTTATAAGACATTGTTACCTCCCCTGATCTATTTACATTACCTTTTACTGAGTAGTCGGGATGGTTAATAGAGTCTGGCGCTTCAATAAGTCCAGAAAAACCTGATAATTCTTCCGGTACTATTAACTCAATCAAAAAGTCGTCAACAGGAGCAACGGGGTTGACAATTCTAGAAAGTGCTATTTTCAACGTCCGTATTTTATTTTCATCCCATTCGCTGTTCAGATTATTTAAAAAAAGCGTCGTACCGTGCTTATTAATCTCAACCGGTTTACGAACTTCCCATTGGGTTTTTACTTCATCAAGGTATAGTTCATCCCGCGAAAAATCTAACCAGTTAAAATCTACTACAACTTCATTATCACCAGCTTCTCTTGTTATAATTTGCAAGTTAGTGGAAAGTTTAGCTGATGCAAATCTGCCAATACCCTTTTCACCGGTGTAACGTCTAAATTTGCCAGGGCTAACTGTTTCCTTTCTCTTTGATATGGTTGCTGGCTCCATCCAGGCAGTCTTTATAATATCCAAAGACATACCTTTTCCATCATCTGATATTGTAATTGCCGAAGTTTTTGGTTTCAGAAGTTTTTTCTTGGTTTTTTTATCGACTTGAATTTCTTCAACGTCTCCTTCAAATTTTATAGTTATTATTGAAGCATCTGCGTCATAGCTGTTTTTGACAAGTTCCATTACTGCAACGATGTCACTGCTTATGAGTTCCTCACCAATAGTTTTTATTAATCTTGCGCGGGGGCGAAGTATTGAATCTCCTTTTTGTATTTCGGTTGGCATCTTTTTCTATCTTTAGTAACGATCTGTATCCAGCTTATATGAAGTATATTTAATAAAACTCTTTACTTTTCCCAAGCAACTCTTCTAATTATCTTTCTGGATATATGTATTCAGGCTAGTATTGCTCCGTGCAAGTATCCGGATCTAGTTCATAAATTATAAGGAGTTATGCGTTATAAAATTGTTTTAGATAGTAAGTTAAGAAACAATTTTACTATTTGTTGTAACCAATGAAAAAAGGGCGAAAACACCTCCAAGTTATATTTTATAAATATCATTAAGCTGCACACTCAAGCCCTCAGCAAGCTTAACCAACTTCGAAAAGGATAGATTTACCTGGCCATTTTCAATGCGAGAAAGATCGGCGGAACCTATTCCGGTTTTTATTTCTATGTCTACTTGGGTAAGCCCCTTTTCTTTTCTAATGCGTTTGATAGCGGCACCAAATTTTTTTAATATGTCATCTGTTTCTTCCACATCGGAAAAGTCAAAGAAATTTCTTTTAAATAAATTGTAGAATGCTACAAGTTGTAAAAAAATAGTTTTACCTTCATTGCTACATTTGCAGCTCTACAATACTAGAAGCTGCTTCTGGATTCTCACCTGGGAACGTCGGAAATTCACAAGGGATGAGATGAAGGAAGGCTCACGTTTTGGCGTGGGTCCTTCTTTGTCTGTCCCAAGCCTCCGACGGGCCCCAGGCAGCAAGGTTGAGACCTGCGCTTTTTTTTATTCTAAAGATGCACCCGCAGGCGCTCTACTTCGGGATCTAATAAGATTTATTGGTCATTATCGTGACGGCTTAAACCAGCCGCCCGGCATCTTTTACCCTTTAAAATCGTCCAATATGAGCGAACGTTATCCCCCTACCACCGAATACACCCATTTCCTCCGCTTCCGCGAAGGCGACCAGCAAAGCCTGGCCTGGCTGTACCGCCGCCTGCGCCCTGTGTTATTAAGGCGGGCCTTGCAGCTCCTGCCGGACGAATTTGCAGTATCAACGGCCATACAAGACGCCTTCCTGCGCGCATGGACACTACGCGCCCGCATAGAAAGCCCCAAACACCTGTACTGCCTGCTCCGCCTCGTGGTGCGCTGGGGATGCCTGGACTGGTACAAGCGCCCCGAAAACAAGATTACCCGGTGCAATGAACCAGAAGCGCTTGACACCGTGGCCGACGATTCCCTCCGCATCCTGGAAGATAGCCGGCAGGCCCACCAGCAGCAGGAAGAAATGCTCCACAGCATTCAACAGGTGCTGCCCTTTCTGCCGCCCGGCCGCCAAAACATCCTCGCTCTTCACTTTAAACAAGGTCTTAGCCACGGGCAGATAGCAAGGCGATATGATAAGTCCACTACCGTTATCAGTAGGGAGTTGCAAAAAGGGGTGGAACAGGTAAGAAGAATCATTCATATACAAAGGCGGTTTGGGGAGGGCGCGTTCTGTTCACAGGTTGATCGTTCGACCACCTTTCGACAGGCTCAAGGTGACATTGCTCAGATTCATTAAACCTTATGTTATGAAGAAAGAACCGACTGATAACAATACCGAAATCATCACCCGCAAAATACAATTGCTGGTAGATGAGCCGGACAAAGAGCTGGAACGGCAGGCATGGCAAACGCTCTACCGCTGGCAGCAGGTATGCTTTCGCGCCGCCAATACCATCATGAGCCATATTTTTGTGCAGGAGCAGCTGCCCAATATGAGCTACCTGGCCGATGAAGTGCAGCGCAACCTGGCCGATATGCACAAACACCCGGGCAGCCTGCTCTGCACCAGCCGCATCAACAGTACCCTGCGCCTGCTCAGCCAGCAATACAAAGGACAGATACCCATCCACATCCTCGGCCGCCTCAACATGACCCTGCACCGCGACTTTGTCAAAAAGCGGCACCAATACCTGGAAGGCGAAAAAACCGTCCCCAGCTTCCACCGCCGCATACCCATACCTGTATGTGCAGCCGATATCCGCGGCCTCGCGCTCATACAAGACAGCCACAACTATAGCCTGCGCATACACCAGCTGCCCTTTCGCAGCTTCCTGGGCGCGGATTGGAGCGATAAACCCGCCCTGCTGCAACAGGTGGTGGATGGACAGATTAAACTCTGCGACTCGCACCTGCTCATCCGCAACAAAAGACTGTTCCTGCTGGCCGTATTCCGCCGGCCCCTGCACCCGCCGCCCCCGGGCAATGACGCGGTAGCCGAAGTATCCCTATCGCCCGAAACACCCATCACCGTGCGCATCGCCGGCCGCCGCTATACCATCGGCAGCAAAGAAGAATTCCTCTACCGCCGCCTGGCCATCCAGCAGGCCCGCCAGCGCGTGCAGCAGGCCATCGGCGCCTGCCGCGGCGGCCACGGCGCCACCCGTAAGCGCAAAGCCCTCGATGCCTTTGAAGAAAAGGAAAAGAACTTTATACACAACCGCCTGCACACCTATAGCCGCCGCCTGGTAGACCTCTGCCTGCAGCACCGCGCCGCCACCATCCTGCTCGTGGGCCAGCAGGAAAAAGAAGCTGCGGCAAAAGAAGACGCCTTCCTGCTGCGCAACTGGAGCTACTATGCCCTGAAAGAAAAGATTTGGTACAAGGCGCGGAGAGTGGGGATAAAAGTATTGACGGAATGATGGGGTAATAGTAGTTCTGTTCAGATCGCCCTTCGACAAGCTCAGGGTGACAGAATGCAGACTAATGACCACAACTAATTAAGAGGCTGCCTGTACAGCCGCAAGGTGAGGCCTATAGGGCGCTCACTAAGGATGAAGCAATTCATTCATACAGCTGGGCTCGCTTATTCTAATTATACGGAAGGACTATCATAGATCGGGTATTCGTTCTCTTCCTCGGATGGTACCCAGTTATCATTAATTTTTCTGATTAATTCCGTAAGGTGGCCTTTAACACCTTGTGTTGTAAGGTCGATACATACCACGTTGTTAAAGACTTTGTGGCCGTCTGCCGCAACGCTCGTTGCAAACCAAAACCCCTCGTTAAAGTTCCTGTGCGCACTTGTCATTGCTGAATTGTCATAGTCGTACGGAATGTCTGTCGCTTCCTCCTCCAATACGGCTCTATAGACAATTTCTTCGTCAAAATGCGCTTCGGTCAGTCCCGCCAGCATGCCGGCACTACAGGCATAGCAAACTCCTTTATCAAGACAGCTTTTGACCACCTCTTTCAAAAGCTCTTTATCCGCATTGTCGGCTATTGTAAAAGCAAGCCAGTTGCCCACTGGCAATGTCTCCACAAATTCCGGGTGTATACGGACATTGCAGTAAAACACTTGCCGGTTATTTACTTGTCCCAGAAGTTCCATTAACTAAAATTACAGCGATCGATTGGTATAAACACAAAAAGCCTCGTCGCAGCAAGGTGGAGCGGGGCTGCGCTCACTTATTCGTATTATACATAAAAACCCCGCCTGAAGAAGGCAGGGCTTGTATAAAATATAGCTACCAACCATGCGGGCTAGCCCACGGCTATTTCCTTTTTAGGCTTGGCCGGTGCGGGGCTTTCCTTGGGTATCTGCAGGCGCAGCACCCCGTCCTCGTATTTGGCCGCTACCTTGTCTTCCTTTACATTGTCGGGCAGGCGAAATGAGCGGCTGAAGCTGCTGCAGCTGTATTCCCTGCGGGTATAATCCTTCTTTTCTTCGTTGCGCTCGTTTTTGATCTCGGCGCTTACCGTCAGCAGACCATCGTCTGCGCTTACCTTGAAATCGTCTTTCTTATAACCCGGCGCCGCCAGCTCTACCACAAACTCGTTGTCCTTTTCGGCAATGTTCACCGCCGGCGTACTGTTGGTGCGCGGAAGCAGGTTGTTGTTCCAGATATCGTCGGCATCCAGGAAATCGCCGAATGGATTCAACCATGACGGCCGGTATTTTATTCATAACACATGATTTAAAAAGTCAAACAATCCGGGGCCTTGCAGCCCCTGTACATATATATCTGCACGAATTATATGCCATGGATAACCCCTAAATCCCCCCTGCAACGCAGCCGGTTAATTGTCAGTAAAAAGCGCTATTCAGAAGTGATTTTTTATCAAACAGCCCGCGTAAAACAATTGTAGAATGGTTTATACGGCGCTGAAGGGCCCCGGTTTTTTAACTTTTTGCGGCCCTTGTCCGCGCCGCTTTCCTGGCTGCCGCAGAGCGGGTACGGGGCCCCTTGGTCCTGGCGGCTTTTTTGGCCGCGGCAGAACGGTCAGCCGCCGTGCGCCGCCTGGCGGCGCTATGCGCTTGCTTAGACAGTGCATTCGGCGAAGCGGCGCTGGTGCTCTCCCGCTTCAATGCGCGCACCCGTGCGCGTGAGCGGGTGGCGGATACGGGGGTATGCTCTTCTGCCTTTTTCGTATCACGGGCCGCCTGCCGCCGCGTCTTCTCCGACACCTTGCCCTTTTTGGGCGGCGGCAGCTTCACGCCGGCACGGCGTGCTTCCGACAGGCCAATGGCAATGGCCTGTTTGGCATTGCGGGCGCCATGCTCGCCCTTGCGGATGCGTTTTATCTCGTCGTGTACAAACTCGCCGGCCTGCGTATTGGCCGATTTGCCCTGGCGCTTATCCCGCCGGGCGCGTTTGATGGTTCCTTTTGTAGGCATAACAAACTTTTATATAGGCAACAGCAATACACGTACCACCCGACCCGGAAACGTTGTTTACCACGCTCACGTTATTACGTCTAAACAAAAAACCTTGCGCATGCGCTTTCCAACACTTGCCCTGGTGGCAACGGCCCTTGTAATAACCCAAACCCTTTACAGCCAGGATAAAATAATTGTATTAAAAGGCGGAACTATTATCGACGTAGACAACTATGGCATGTCTGCACACGACATCAAAAACGCCGTGATCATTATTGAAAACGGGAAAATAAAAGCGGTAGCCGACGCAAAAAAAATAACCATTCCCGCCAGTGCGCAGGTAATAGATGTGTCGGGCAAGTACCTTGTGCCGGGACTGGTAGAAGGCTTTGGCTCCGTTACCAACCAGGCATTTGCCAACGCCTACCTCGCCATGGGCGTCACCACCGTGGTAACGGCAGAAGACAACCGCCGTGGTAAAACCTTTACAACCGCCAATCCATCGCCCGATCTCTATAAACAGGATGCCTACTGGGGCGCCGACAGGGTACAGGTGGATGAACGCCGGTACAAAAACATCAACTACCGCAACGATGCACAGATTGAACATGAAATAGACTCCATGGCAAAAGGCGGCGCAAAAGTAATGCTGGTGCACTATGGCGTAAAATCCGAACAGCTGCCGGCTATTATCAGCGCCTGCCGCCGCTATAATATTCCTACGGTGGGTGAGCTTGGATTTACCCGCTACGAAGAAGCCGTCAACGCCGGCATTCAGAGTTTCCTTCATACCACGCGTTATACGGCAGATATCCTGCCGGATTCTGTGCGCAGGCTATACAGCAATGCGCCCTTTGGCCCGCCGGCAAGGTATTATTATAGCTATGTGGCTGATAAAGACCTGCTTTCGTGGCCCCGCTTACAGGCGCTGGCGGCTTTGTATAGTAGTCATAACGTGGGGTTAATGCCTACCTTCAGCCTGCTGGTATACCCGCTGATGCCTTTTGCAAAAAATCCGTGGAAAGAACCTGTTGCGGCGCTTATCGACGAAAAGGATATTTTTCATGAGCCCCTCGATAAGGAAACCGGTAAGCCGAAAAATACCGATACCATACGATTTAAGGCGGCGCCGTTCCTGTTTTCAATGGATAGCTTTTTTGCCCGCCAGGGCGCCCATTTTCTCACCGGTAGCGGAGCCACTGCCTTCGGTACCCTGCCCGGCGTTTCATTACATACGGAGCTGGAATCCCTGTCGCACCTGGGGCTTACCAACCGGCAGGTATTAGCCGCCGCCACCAACAATTTCTCCCTGCTATGGGGATGGAAGCACATTGGCAGGATTCAAGCCGGCCGCGAAGCCGATCTGCTGGTGCTGTCGGCCGACCCGCTTGAATCGATTGGGAATTTAAAAAAGATAGACCTGGTGGTAACGAACGGCCGCATTATTGAAAGAAGCAAGTTGTTAAAAAAGTAGTGAGCAGCTTCATGTACCAGGATAACCGGGCTTCATCAGCTCAGCATACCAAGCATCATTAATGAACACCCGCCGTATCATTAGCGAACAGTGTCCTTTTGTAATACAGTTATAAGTCATTGATTACAAGGCGCCGCCAGTCTGGCATTTGCTTGGTTGCAAATCAAGAACAAACCTTCCGCCATGCTTAAAAGCTATTTCAAAATCGCCTGGCGCAGCATTACCCGGCATAAAGTACCTGCCGCTATCAACGTAACGGGGCTGGCGCTGGCCATGACCTGCTGCCTGTTTATCGGGCTCTGGGTGCAGGATGAAAAAAGCACCGATAATTTTCACGCCAACGGCAAAAACCTATACGTCGCTTATCAAACCATCAATGCCGGCGGAAAACGCACCGGCAATTATTCAACGCCCTTACGGTACGATACCAATAACAATACAACGACGTCCCTGCTGGACGATATAAAAGAAGCCGTCCCGGAAGTGAAAGCAATCGCGTTTTATAAAACAGGGTATGAGCTGCCGTGGGGACATGCAGAAACATTCCGCGCCGGCGATAAGCTGCTAAAGCTGGAAGGCTCCCGCGCCGGAAAAGATTTCTTTACCATGTTCAGCTACCCGGTGCTGGCAGGTAATCCGCATACCGCGCTCAGCGATATCGGCAACATCGCCATTTCACGCAAAATGGCTGCGCAGTTCTTTGGCAGTCCCCAACAGGCGCTGGGCAAAACCCTGCGGTATGAAAACCGGCTCGATTTTGTGGTAAGCGCCGTTTTTGAAAATCCGCCACCGCAAAGCTCCCTCAAATTCGAATTTCTAATCAATTGGGAGGCGCAGAAAAAAGGACTGCTGGAATATGCTTCCAGCGGCTTCTATACCTGCCTGCAGCTGGCGGAAACCGCCAACATTAAAAACACAGAAGCGAAAATCAACCGCTTCCTGCAAACCCGCCTCGATAAAAAAGAAGACGGCGATATCCAGGTAGGCCTTCAGCCGTTTGCAGACCGTTACCTGCATGATGTTTTTGTAAATGGAACCCCGGCAACCGGTCGCATCGCCTATGTACGCATATTCACCGGCGTAGCCCTTTTTATATTGATCATTGCCTGTATCAATTTTATGAACCTGGCCACCGCCCGCGCCACAAAACGCGCTAAAGAAATAGGATTAAGAAAAGTAGTGGGCAGCACAAGAGGGCATCTTATTGCCCAGTTTTTCAGCGAGGCCCTGCTGCTTGCTTTTGCGGCCCTGGCGGTATCCGTTGGCTTGCTATACCTGCTGCTACCCGCCTTTAACCTTTTTACCGGCAAGGAGATGGCCCCGCCGCTGGCGCAGCCTGCTTTCTGGAAATATGCTGCCAGCCTGCTCATCATCACCGGCCTTGTGGCCGGCAGCTACCCGGCGCTATACCTTTCATCGCTGCATCCCATCCGTACCCTAAAGGGCGGCGTTCATTTTTCGCAGGGCGCTGCCCGGTTCAGAAAAGGCCTGACCGTTTTCCAGTTCGTACTGTCCATACTGCTCATCATTGCCACCATTGTTATTGTGCGCCAGGTGAGCTATGTACAGCATGCCCACCTGGGGTATGATCGCGAAAACCTTGTATACGTTCGCATCGAAGGAGCGCTGGCCAATAAAAACAGCTACCTGTTGTTCAAAGAACGGGCCTTGGGCATGCCAGGCATCGCCATGGTAGACCGCAGCACAGAAACCCCGCATGCCATGGGCTTCCTGGTGATAAAAGATATTAGCTGGGAAGGAAAAGATAAAAATGCGTCTGTAGGGTTTAAGCCTGCTTCGGTGGGCTTCGATTTTGCGCGGCTCATGCACCTGCAGATAGCCGAAGGCCGTGATTTTTCGCGGCTCAATCCAACAGATTCTACCGATGCTTTTATGGTAAACGAAGAAGCGGTAAAAGAAATGGGATTAAAAAACCCCATCGGGAAATGGGTGTCGGCATGGAAAAAGAAAGGGCATATCATTGCTGTCCTCAAAGACTATCATACCCATTCGCTGCATGAGCCGATAAAGCCCGTGGTGATAGACGTGAAAGAAAATGAAAATTTCGGCGTCATCATGGTGCGCACCCAACCGGGAAAAACCAAAGCGGCGCTGGCAAGCCTGGCAAAAGTGTATAAAGACATCAACCCCGCGTATCCCTTTGCATGGCAGTTCGTAGACGAAGAGTATAGCAAACTATACAGCAACGAAATGCTTATGTCGCGGCTGTCCGTATTGTTTGCTACCCTGGCCATCATGATATCATGCCTGGGTTTGCTGGGCCTGGTCATTTTTTCGGCCGAACAGCGCGTAAAGGAGATTGGTATACGGAAAGTGCTGGGCGCTTCTGCGCGCCAGGTGGTGGCCTTATTCTCGAAAGATTTCCTGCAGCTGATGCTGATGGCCTTTTTAATAGCAGCCCCGCTGGGCTGGTTTGTCATGAACAGCTGGTTAAAAGACTTTGCCTATCGCGTGGCGGTTTCGTGGTGGATTTTTGTGCTGGCAGGCTTCGCTTCGCTGCTGGTGGCCCTGCTCACCGTTGGCTACCAGGCCGTCAAAGCGGCCACCGCCAACCCGGCGAAGAGCCTGAGAACGGAATAGCTTTGCCGCAGGGTGTCCAACTTTACACGTGGGAAAGCAAAAAAGAAGGGTCTATTCCAAGCTTAAGATAGGCTGCTTTAAGAAAAGCAACATCAGGCATGCGCTTCCCGCTCAGTATTTGCGAAAGCTTGGCTTCGCCAAGGCCCATCAGCCTGGCAAGATCTTTTTGCTTTAGTTTGCGCTCATACATTTTCAGTTCAATCATACCTTCCAATGTTTTAGGCGCGTCAATGGTATAAATGCTCTTTTCATATTGCTGGGCAGCCAATGCCATAGCCCTAAGCTCTTTTGCCTCCTTATCGGTAAGCTTCTTTTCTCCTTTTTTCATCAATGCATCAATTTTTTCCATTGTTGCATTATACGCTTTGGCGGTTTCAATTTTTGTTGCATGCGTTGCCATAGTAAACATTTTATGCTGCATTCCCGGCAGCCGGGATTGGATTATAGCTGATCCAACTCAACCTTGTCATATTCCTTATGTGTACCGATGAATTTGATGTATACAGTCCGTACTCTAAAGATGATTCTCGCAATCAGGCGGTAATGATTGCCCTTTATATCAAATACATACAAACCATTTCCTACTGTATCGACCGTATTAAACATTTTTTTCACCTCATGAAAATTACCCCAGTCCGATTTTTCCGTAATAACATACCATGTATTAAGAGCGTCCTCTGCCTGGGGATGTATTTCAATAAATTCACGAATTGTCCTGTAGCTAATGACTACCATGGATAAGGTTTAGGGAAACAAAGGTAATCATGTTATTTCAAATAATGAAATAGTATTTCATATTTTGAAATTAGAAAAGAGGAACGAATTATTACGCCGGATGACAGCGGTTTGGGATGACGAGCGCATATATCAATATGGGAATACCGATACTTTTAACAAGGCGGTAAGCAATTTCCCGGATCATAAATAAAGTGCTGGTTATGAGCAGGATCCCGCCGGTTATACCAGTTTATGGGCAGTACGTTCGTCGGGCAGAAGCAGCCCTTGGTCGAAAAAATTCGCTTCCGGGAGCCCGCCGTCGTATCCTTGTATCAGAAAGAACGAAACATCCAATATCTAAGAAGAACAATATCCAAATCCGAAAAATCTGTTGAAACCAATTCCTTAGAGAAACCAACATCCAACAAATCCTTTAGAAAAACCAAAGTGTCCAATTGTCAGCATTGAAAAACCATCAGATACTGACAAGTGTTTGCACGCCGCTTCGAACCAACGTTTGAAGCGGTTTTTTTATGCCCCTGCCTGTCAGCCTCCGGCATGCATCAGCGTATATATGCGCATCCATTTTCCGTACTTATACCCTAATACAGCCGGCAAACATTAGCTAAAATTGTATTGCATTATAGAAAGGGAACGGACCAACAATACCAGTCGCCGGAAATTGGGTATCTACGAGGGATAATTGCTTTTGAAGCCGCGCGCCCCGGCGGTTTCAGAACCCGGTTTTTCAGCGGCCGGATCATTCCACTCAGGGGCAACCGCTTTGTAAATAGTGTATAAGCCTGGCGGCTGCAACTGCCGGGCTTTTTTATTTTACAGCCCTCCCGCACACTTTCCACAGCGCCAGCCACCCGCCTTACTTGTACTTAGAATGTTGACGTTGGTGTATTGTATTTCCGCAAGGGCGGAATGCAGGCAATATTTGCCTTGTGATTTTTGCAACACCTAACAACAGCGTTATGAAGAAATTTTTTGTAGTAAGTGGCGTCCTGGTGGCGATGGGCATCCGGGGCCTGTCGCAAACCCCGGCTAAAACAGGCAGCGCAACCGATACGGCCGGCAGGCAATTGAAAGAAGTAGTGGTAAACGGCGCCCGCTCTTATATTACCCAAACAGCCGATAAAATCACCATCAATGTAGCGCAGAGCCCGCTGGCTGCCGGCGGTAATGCATGGGATGTTATCCTGCGGGCGCCGGGCATCACCGAACAAAATGGGCAGCTCAGCCATACCGGCAAAACGATCAATGTGCTCATCAACGGCAGGCCCACGGCCCTCACGGGCGAAGAGCTGAAAAATATGCTCACCAATATGCCCGCCAACGGTATCGATAAGGTAGAGCTGCTGCCCAATCCTTCGGCCAAATACGATGCACAGGGCGGCAGCATCATCAATATACGGCTGCTTAAAAACCAGCTCTACGGCGCCAACGGAACTTTTACCGCGGGCATTGGTACCGGCAGGTTTGCCCGGGCCAATACCGGCCTGGCATTGAACTACCGTAATAAAAAGATGTATATGTACGGTAGCTACGATTTTGCGTACAACCGGCAATACTTCAACAATGTGTCCGACAGGGTCGTTGACCCGCTCTCGGGTATTCACGAAAGCGAATACGACCTGCGCACGCGCAACAACCATTCGTACAAACTGGGCCTCGACTACGACCTGGATAAAAATACGTCCTTCGGCTTCCTGCTGCGCGGCAGCATCTATTACCGCGACAGGGCGGTAACCGATGAGTCCGTCATACACCCGGCCACAGGCAGCGATTCCTCCTCTATGGTATATACCAACGGCTATGCGCGGTTTATGAACCATTCGGCCAACGTATATTATAAGAAAACGCTCAACGCGGCGGGAAAAGAGCTGAACATTAATGCCGACTACCTCAACTACCGCAAAATATGGAACGACGATTTTGTCACGCATTACCTCGATGCCGGTGGTAAAGAATACCTGGCGCCCTTTATACTGCGCGATGTATCGCCCGCCGATAATACCATCCGCTCCGCTACCATAGATTATGTGCATCCCGCCCGTATCGGCAAATGGGAAGCGGGATTGAAAACAGCCTTTACCACTACCGACAACGATGTGCTGTGGATGCAGCAGGTCAATACCGGCTGGAAAACGGACTTAGGTAAGACCAACCATTTTATCTACCACGAAAACATTAATGCCGGCTATATCAGCTTCAGCAAGACGATAAAAAAATACAGCCTGCAGCTGGGCGTACGAGGTGAGCAAACAAATACCAAAGGCGAATCGGTGACCCTTGGCCAGACAGATCGCAACAGCTATTTTAACCTGTTTCCCAATGTGGCCTTGCAATATGCCCCCGATAAAAAACGGCAATGGGGGTTTAACTACCGCAAAAGCATACAGCGCTTCGGCTTCGATTATGTAAATCCTTTTATCATATACCGCAGCCAGTACGCCTATAGCCAGGGCAACCCCGCCATACAGCCTATGATATCACACGGGTTCGAGCTTTCCTATAGCTGGCAGTACCGTGTATTCGCCAAAGCGTCGTGGTCGCGCATCGGCAAAGTGCTGGGGCCGGTATACCGCATAGACCCTGCTTCCAATGCCGTGGTGACCTCGTATGGCAACCTGCGCAATGCCGATGTATATGCCACCACGCTCACCTGGGTAAAAAGCCTGCTTAAAGGTAAATGGGGCAGCACCAATACCGCCGGCGCCTTCTATGCGCGCTATGGCCTGGATGCTGGTAACAGCGGCGCCAACGCAAGGGTAACGGGTTTCTTTTCTACCAATAACTCCTTCCTGCTGTCCAAAAAACTACGGGCCGAGCTCACGGGGTTCTATTACTCGCCCATCGCTTCGGGCGTGTACCGCCAGCAGTCGATGTTTGCGGTCAATGCAGGCATGACGGCCACCATCATGGGCGGCAAGGGAGGGCTTACACTGAACGTAACCGATATTTTTAATACACTGCGCATTAAAAACGATGTGCTGTACCAGCAGGTGAACGTGCGGTACAACAACAAAACGGAGTCGCGTATAGCGAACCTTGTTTTCAGCTACCGTTTCGGCAACAGCAAAGTAAAAG
>Ga0307508_10000861_pt1 | contig 35260 bp, 57 predicted proteins | sample 9_EM_MG_FD_203089 | JGI IMG/M metagenome (GOLD analysis project Ga0307508, IMG submission 203089) | Populus trichocarpa ectomycorrhiza microbial communities from riparian zone in the Pacific Northwest, United States - 9_EM | ecosystem: Host-associated > Plants > Roots > Unclassified | place...
TTGTTGGGCCCCCCCCCCCCCCCCCCCCCCAGATCGCATCCAATTGCCTCGCCTGAGTTGCTTGTGGCTACTTAATCGACGAGTCTTTGATACCGGAAGCAAGAACACTCGTGGCTGGGCCTGGACGATCCCTCTTTACAATATGTATGTACATACGTCGCAACCGACCGACTGACTGCCTGACTTGACTGAATTTGAGCAGATACTCTACATGAATAACTAGCCCTCAAGTCATCCTTGCCACGCAACTGACCCGGGAAGTCACCGAACGGCAGGTACCCCACGGCCGCGACAATGACTGGCATCGTGCTGGAGAGAGCTCGTCGCGATGACGACAAGTATCCGGACAACGGCGACGACATCGACGAGCATAATGCCGAGTTTGACCTGGACCTTAGACAGGTCCCTTCTGAAGCTCCGGGTATGCCAGCTACTATCGAGGCTGGCGCTGAAATTCCGCCAGACGGCGGATACGGTTGGGTTTGTGTTGCGTGCGGATTTATGGTGGGTTTTTTGCTCTTGTTTATTTGCATACCTTGCTCCATGTCGGGGCACTACTGTGGGCTTGGGCTAACTGTGGTGAAAGATTAATAGCTGTACCTGGGGTGTCAATTCGGTCGGTTCAGCATTGTGATATCTACCGTAGGATTGCGACATGTTGACGGAGTAATAATAGTCGTATGGGGTCTATCTCGCCCATTATCTCGCCGACGATGCATTCCCCGGCGCCACGCCGTTACAATACGCCTTCGTGGGCGGTCTTTCCATTTCCTCGTCCATGATAATCGGACCATTAGTAACGATCCTCCTCCGCAAGACGTCTACACGTAAAGTTATGACTGCCGGCATAGTACTCCAAACCAGTGGTCTCATCGCCGCTTCCTTCTCGACCAAGATCTGGCACCTCTTCTTGGCCCAGGGCGTTTGTTTCGGGCTAGGGATGGGTTTCCTCTACACCGGCAGTGCCGGCGTAATCTCCCAATGGTTTGCCAAAAGGCGCAGCGTAGCAACAGGCATCACCGCGGCGGGCAGCGGAATCGGCGGACTCATCTTCTCCCTCTCCATCCGCGCGATGATCAGTAGCATGGGGCGTGCCTGGGCCTTCCGGATCGTGGCATGCGTTACTTTGGTCAACAATGCCATCTGCACATTCCTCACGCGGGACAGGAACAAGCACGTGAATCCGAACCAGCGAGCTTTCGATCTGGGGTTGCTGAGGAGATATGAATTCCTGCTCGTGCTGAGCTGGGGATTTTTCAGTATGCTCGGATACGTGGTGATTTTGTTTTCGCTGCCCGATTTTGCCAGGTCCCGGGGCTTCTCGGCCGTCCAGGGGAGCATACTCAGTGCCCTGTTGAACTTGAGCATGGCGTTCGGACGCCCGTTGGTGGGGCTCGCTAGTGACCAGTACGGGAGGATCAATATCAGTATGGCGATGACCTTAGTCACTGGATTGAGCTGCCTTGCGTTTTGGTTGCCTGCGGAACACTTTGGCCTGGCGGTTTTCTTTGCGCTTGTCAATGGTGCTGTTTGTGGCACTTTTTGGACAACTATCGCTCCCGTGTGGTTTGTACCTCTCATGTGAGACTTCCGTACCAGACGCTAATGTGACCGTTCCAGTGTCGAAGTCGTTGGTCTCAAGGATCTGCCAGGCGCGCTGAGTCTGGTGTGGCTGTCAACTGTTTTACCGACCACCTTCTCCGAGGCGATCGGGTTGTACCTTCGACGCCCCGATCTGAAGAACCAATACCTGTACCCCCAAATCTTTGCCGCAATAATGTACATTGCCGCCACGGTGAGTTTATGGCTGGTGAGGGTGTGGAAGATGGGGGATAATGTCAGTAAAGAGGGGAGAAAGACGGCAGCCCAGAGAGTATCGGAGAAGGGAAACGGAGAAGACCCTTTGGAACAAAGGGGAAAGGGGCTTACGGCCGGCGCGGGCCTCATAGATCGGTGGAAAAGCGACAGCGTTTCCAAGTGGTGGCGGTACGGATTTGTGTGATTTTGTATGTATTGAAATGAATGGTGGCTTTGTAACACGAGTATCATTAGACATGCACACACAACCCAAGGCACGGTACGAGTTATTGCGCTGTAGCCTTCCTTCGGCTTCTGTTATGACCTCGATGGTCCCGTGGTCGTTGAGTAGTTCCTCAGTGATCTCGGTCTTCGTCCGCCCCGTACTAGGTCTTACCTCCCCATCTTCTTAGCACGGCTTTTCCTGGGCTTTGTTTCAACCTCCGACTCATTTTCCTCTTCACCCTTCACAGCTTTCCCCGCGCCACCCTCCTCCTCCCGTTTTCCGTGCTTCCGTTTGGCCCTGTGTTTCGGAGCACTTTCTTCACCGGCGACTGGCCCAACCTTCCGCTGCAACGCCCTCACATAGGCGCTCGTTCTACCTCCAACCTTGAGGAACTCGACCTTGTCTCCGTTGGGCAGCTTGTTGGCATCCTCCCCCTTCTTTCCTTTGCCCCAGCGGTGCAGCATCAGCCAGTCCTTCGGAAATTTGGAGCTATCGGCGTCCGTTTCCACCGCAGTTTTCGTCACGAACAGCAGTGCCTTATGCATATCGGCCACGTGGGATTCCTGGAGGTTGTGGGTGTAGCTTTCGGGGTGGAGACGGGATTGGTAGAGGATCTCATCTCTTCTCAGGCTCAGCTGGGATCTCCGGTCATTCCACTGGGGTAACATACGCAACCCAGTTTCCAATGCCCGCAATTGCGCTCTGGTCCAGTAACCACGCCTTCACTGGAACCTTCCTCGCCGATAGTCGCGTTTTCAACCATTCAAGCGTCGGCGGCTCCTGCACCGGATCAGGCCCGTTTTCTTTCAGCGGCGATACATTGCGTAGATCATAGCCATCGGCGTGGTCAACGAGCCGTATTCGAGCCAGCCGACGCGCATCTACGAATGCAACCTCGTTCGTGGAATCTTGGAGCTTGAGAATGAACTTGTTGAACCGTGGCGGCCATTGCTGCTCCCCTGGCTTTACGCGGTAGTGTGAGAAAGGGTCGTCCTTGATATGAATCCAACCTGTCATGCCTGGATGGTTCTGTCAGTGGCTGATATGGCTGAGATGAACTGAGTGATTACCCAGATGCATCAGCACATGGGGAGGCATTGGCATGACGAGCCTAGGGACGTGTTAATACATACAATATGTACCATTCAATGAGGAAAGGCTCAAACCAGAAGTATTTCCCCCATTGCTTCACCGCTTGGACGGTTTGTCCCTGAAGCGCACTCACAAACTTCTGTTCGGTGGTGTCCTTGAAGACAATTGTATCTTGCTGGGCTTCGGCAGAAGCGATTGTCTTTCCGACGAGATGCGTACGCAAGCGACTGACGATCCGCGCAACCTCTCCGATCTCAGGCATATCGTTGAGTGGATAGGAACTTCGGGAGATGATTGTTGCAGAAAGTTTGATTATTGTACTTGGCGCCGAAGAGGCTCAAAACTCTATCAATTTAGCGCGGGAGCTTGGCAACGATGTCATTGCTTTCTTCGACTGACTTCCGTTCAGATTGGATTGCTGATGTGAGTAACATACTTTCGTACCGGACGAAACCCCGCATCAAATTAACCTCTCTTACGGTTTCTCCCCTCGCGGTTCTCCACCGTCAGACCCAATTGTTTCCGAAGCTTCCTCACTGTTCCCTCGCTGCTCGTCCACTATGAGCAACCCTCCAAGCCGATTCGACCGCCCACCTTTGACGCCACAATTCTGCTTCTCGACCGGAGCACTGAAAGGTTAGAATAACGATATCTAGAGACTCTGCCCTTCATCCGGCGGGGACACTTCGAGTCTGTCTCGCAAGCTATCGGTGTGCAAGATTCTTCGGCTGAATGCCCTACTCGGAGTAGATTTCCTCCGCATCTCCCGCTCCACAATAGACGATTCTATCGGCCAAAACTTGAACGCGTTATCCACTCCGGCCAACCGTAAATTCGACCCCTCCTCGACCGCACACCGCGCACCACTGGCAGTGTCTCGAACACTTAGTGGCGAGAAATGTTCGGAGTTCGTAAACAACGTCCTGTTACCCTCGTGGCAGAGTCGCTCCGACGTGCTCAACTACTGCGCGTCCGTCGCTACGTCGGACGACCCCGATGATCCGGATATACTTGCCGAGAAGGCGGGTGATAGGGAGAGGATTGTCGACGAGAGGTTGGACCCGTACTCTGGACGATTTTTCCCGAGAGAAACGAGAACAGAGATACTTGGTGCAGTCATCAGGAATGAGAGGATGGTGGAGTCCATTGTGAGGGAGCGCACATGGAGGGTTGTCAATGAGCGCTGTGGGAACTTTGGAATTCCCGGCGGCAGCTGGCAAGCGGCTTTAGATGCTTGGAGAGAGAACAAGGGGAGTCCGTGATAGTAGGGGGATCAACCAAGTGGCTCGTTTGTTGGGAAGATGGATGTTGGAAACATGCATCCATATGATAAGATTTGGTCCACTACCTATTACGGCGTCTGAGTGATTGCTGGTGGAAACGCAGCTCACTCTCAGCTCTTGTAACATAGTGCTACATTAGAATCGCTACAAAAATTTAATGTCTTAGAATCCCAGAAGAAGGCACTGTCTATTGTTCTGAGACCAGTGGTTGTATCCTTTCATGGATTTACAAGTCCCTTACGATAATGTCAACAGCTACCACTTATACCTTCTACTATGTACATGGCCTAACTTTGCTATATCAACGTATGATGGGGGTTTCCTTTAAAAGTCTCCTTCATCGCGGGATCCGGAATAATACGGTTTTCTAGAATACCGGCACCACCCGTTGTCTCGCCTCTTCTTCTGACTCCGGATCACGGCGAAGAAATTTCTCTTTTCCCGATCCGGCAGCGAACCTGCCAGGCACCAGCGAAGTGATCCTGTATATCATGATCTTCGGGAATTATGTTTGTGTATCGAGGAGGGTGAGCATTTTCCCCCTTGCATCACGCAGTATAACAGCATCAGCCTGCCCTGGTATTGCGACATTGGCATGCTTGGGATATAAACAACCTCCTCTCTTCCGGCGACGGCTCGGAGTTTCACCCTATCCGTCCAGTTGAGGCCCTGATTACGCATTTGGGGAATTTAATCCGCCAGTATCATCGTTCTTTTTCAGCTTGAAGTCGGTCTGCCAGCAATTCGATCTCCTGCAGAGTTGGCTTTTCCTACTACTGCCATACGTGCCGCCGGTTTTTCTTGTAGTTGGCCAGCTCTGCCGCAGCGATGACCGTTCTTCTCTCCGAACTCCACGATACAATCTGCCCGACCAAACCAAGCATCAAGGCCTCTTCCGATGTCTCCAATAGATTCTTGGTAGCATCCCCCTACACAGCACCCGCACACCTCCTCGACCTCTCCACCGTCGACAGGCCTCAACAGCTCATGGTCAAGGCGCTGGTCAGTATGCGCGCACTCACACCCGCCTACGCGGTGGCTCCTTACCCAGACGCCTTCAATTGGGATGAGGTGGTTTCTCAGCTCTCCCGTCTCGCCTCGGAGGATGAAGAGGGCTCCATTTTCCCGGAGACGTCATTCTACATAATTGTATTCCGGTCTCGAATCGCACCGACGACCTCGAGACCGCACCTGGGCGAATTGGACGCGGAGGCACATCGCGAGGCGATGGTGAGTGGTGGGCTATTGAAATACTGGTTCGGGACGCCTGACCAGGACGGGCGGAACCTCGCAACGTGTGTATGGAGGCATCGGGATGATGCGAAGCGTGGTGGTGCTGGTCCGGTAAGTTCTTGGTGAATCATTCCTGCGGAAATTGTACGGTGGCTGATGAGATCAGGGCCACGCTCGTGCTATGCAAGAGGTCCGCGGGCTGTACCTTGAGTGGCGGGTAGAAAGGCTACGGTTTACCGTTGTGGAGGGGGCAAAGTCTTACCGTATCGTCAAATGGGTTGATTGATCATTGATGGGGCTGTATTTATATAAACTGGCTGTACTTGCAGCGCATACTCCGTCACTCGGCGTTTGGTGTTTTATTTGGAGGGTTGGTTGTTTCTGACCAGCTCCCTTCACAATCCACCTCACACTCGTATCTTGGTGCTATTGTGCCTACCTATTTGTACCGACACGAACACGTGTGCATTTTCTTATAGGGAAATCAACCAGAGCACGGCCTGCAAGGCGGGCAGCACCGGCAGGCTGCACCTTAGGGAGAGAAGCCGAATAACTACAGCATTCATGCCCAATGGTAGGGCGCACTTATGTACTCTATCTACTTCCTCTGGGAGGACAAAGGTTGATTGCGGAACCTTGAGAGCGCTGTACTTGCTTACGTTATGCAATGCGCTTGTACATTCGCGTGTCGGATCGGATCGGACGTTCCTCATTCGGGGGCCTGCATCATGCTGGCCAGTGTTGGCATGAACTCTTCGGAAAAGGCCCTGCCATCACTAGCACTCTGGCCTTTGCTACCAAAGTTTTCGTCTGGCACTGCAAAAGCACACGCCGAAAATGAGGAGGAAGATGGAAGCATAGCGCTTGAGTCCTTTCAAGATACGTAGGGAAGTGACAACCAATAGAGGTACCTAGTTAAGGCCACTCCCCGAAAGAGACATACCGAAGCGTCCCAGGCAAATAGGCAGGGGACGATCAACCCCGCTAATGCGCGCAACCCTGCATTGGGGCAGTTGAAGGTAAAACCATTCCGGACCCCACCCTTCGAAGAAAAAGAGTTCTCCATCCTCCTTCCCTCTTCTTTCTTTCATCTGTCTCCTCCAATTCTACCACCAAGGTACATCGCAAACACCCAATCCCTCACAGCTCGCCTTCGGTCGTGTTTAATCGATTTGTTTGTTCTCCAGTCTCTCGCAACACCCTACTCAACATGTCTGCTCCTGCTCAGAAATTCAAGGTCTCCGACATTGTAAGGACATCTACAATCATCAATTGAGCTGCTGGAGAGGGCTCGTTTCTAATCCATCCGTTCGTTACAGTCCCTTGCGGCATTTGGTCGTCGTGAGATCGAGTTGGCCGAGAATGTTCGTTGCTCCCCCGTCTCCATCTGTCCGTGCAATTTGCTGATATGAGTGATATAGGAAATGCCTGTTAGTGCTCACAAACGATCGCTCTGCTATGTGATTGAATCCTGAGAACTGACGGATCGAACGCGAAGGGTCTCATGCAAACCCGTGCCAGGTATGCGAAGGAGCAGCCTTTGGCTGGTGCTCGTAAGTAGCCCAGAGTTCGGGATGTGGTGCGTTGGTCCGACGAGCCGAGGAGTGCTAATCTCTGCGTTCCAGGCATCGCTGGGTGTCTCCACATGACCATCCAGACCGCTGTCCTAATCGAGACGCTCACCGCTCTCGGTGCCGAGTGCACATGGACCTCTTGCAACATCTTCTCCACCCAGGACCACGCCGCCGCTGCTATTGCCGCCGCCGGTGTTCCTGTGTATGCTATTCCAGCTCCTTCGTACCGACACATGCTAACTTTCGATCAGCTTTGCCTGGAAGGGTGAGACCGACGAGGAGTACAATTGGTGCTTGGAGCAGCAGCTGAACGCCTTCAAGGATGGCAAGAAGCTCAACCTCATTCTCGATGACGGTGGTGACCTCACTGCCCTCGTCCACAGCAAGTACCCCGAGCTCCTCAAGGACTGCTACGGTGTCTCCGAGGAGACCACCACCGGTGTCCATCACTTGTACAAGATGCTCAAGGAGGGCAAGCTCCTTGTTCCTTCCATCAACGTTAACGACTCCGTTACCAAGTCCAAGTTCGACAACCTTTACGGATGTCGTGAGTCCTTGATCGACGGCATCAAGCGTGCCACCGATGTCATGATTGCCGGAAAGACTGCCGTTGTCGCCGGTTTCGGAGACGTCGGAAAGGGTTGCGCCATGGCTCTCCGTTCTATGGGTGCCCGTGTCCTGATCACCGAGATCGATCCCATCAACGCCCTCCAGGCTGCCGTCTCCGGTTACCAGGTTCTCCCCATGGCCGAGGCTGCCCCCAAGGGCCAGATCTTCGTCACGACCACTGGTTGTACCGACATCTTGACTGGCAAGCACTTCGAGGTTATGCCCAACGATGCCATTGTTTGCAGTAAGTGTCCATTCGCCGATTGCTCGAGAACGCGTATTCTGACCATTCGCAGACATTGGCCACTTCGACTGTGAGATCGACGTTGCTTGGCTCAAGACCAACGCTGCCAGCGTTGTGTCCATCAAGCCCCAGGTCGACCGCTTCCTCATGAAGAACGGCCGCTACATCATCCTGCTTGCCGAGGGCCGTCTCGTCAACCTGGGATGTGCCACCGGTCACTCATCGTTCGTCATGTCCTGCTCGTTCACCAACCAGGTGCTCGCCCAGATCATGTTGTACAAGTCCCAGGATGTTGCTTTCACCGACAAGTACCCCGAGTTCGCCAAGACTGCCGGTAAGCTCGACGTTGGCGTCTACGTCCTCCCCAAGATTCTCGACGAGGAAGTTGCCCGTCTCCACCTTGCCCACCTTGGTGCCAAGCTCGAAGTCCTCTCTCCCAAGCAGTCGAAGTACATCGGATTGGCTCCCGAGGGACCCTACAAGCCCGAGACTTACCGCTACTAAGCGGTATCATGTACACCTAACATAAACCCTGTGTAAAAGTTACTGTCTTCAACGGCATCTTTTGAGAAAGTGGTTGGTGTTATGTTAAAAAGGGTTTCATTTGTCATTGGTTCTGGGGGTTATGGCGCATCGGGTTATTCAACACTCACCCATGTAGTTACACGGTGTTTTCTTTGCATTCGTCTTCCTTCTTTCATTCCTCTTTTTCAGTTTGGTTCCTCAGCGAAGAGCAGGCGGATCAGTCCTGCGTCATGCAAGTTCACTTACATTTCTTTGTGGAAACATGTGATTTTGGCAGTGAGATGCTCTGTGCCGAGTGAGCTGTGTGATTAGAATTGCACGTTATCAAGAAGCAGAAAACCCCCACGTCAACTCGGCCGGCTTTGGGTTTTCACTCTTGGCCTCCCTGTCTCCAGTTCGCCGGAAAGGGTTCTGTCAGGGAATTGTAGAAGCATTAAAAATAAATATAAAAAATATCACAATACAGTCGCCGCGTATTAATAACTAAGGCCCTGCTTGGTTCGACCGTATTTTGAGAAGCTACCACACAAAACCGAGAAACCATCGGTTCGGAGTTTACGTGAGCGTTTGGCACGCCCCTGCGAGTTGTCGGTTTAAGAAAATATGAACTATTTTTCTGAGTCGCATAATATTTTGAATATTTTGACTGAGCCACAAGAAAAAAAAAACCACCGCCACCACTAGTATCTATTAGCGAGTATCTTCATGACTTCATGCATTACCCCTGAATCAATTCCATTACAGCTACAGCTACAATGTCCGACTCCACTACCCCATTCCTCAGCCCAGCAAGGCTCCTTGCGGTCGCTGCTCTTGTCGCTCAACACGAGAATACGCTATACGATAGAACACCATATCATACCTCGAAGTCGACTGGGAAGCAACACGTTGACGATCTTTTATCTTCTATTCTCTTCGTATGCCACTCGTAACCTTCTTCACATTACGCGATTGGTGTATTGCACATGATCACCTTCAACCCACGAGGCATGTCAGTGTTGAGGAGCAACTCGTGATATTCCTACCACTGTTTACATACGGACAAATGATTCCCGCTTAAACCCATTCTCCGCTCGCTTGCCCATCTGAACCTCTAGAACCAAAGCCTCCACAGGTGCAAGTTCCATGTCTTCGCTCCCGATCGCTCGTGCTCCGGGCGTAACTGACCAGTTTGCGATGACGGTGCTGGCGGCAATGTTTGGGCGAAAGGAGGCTCCGAAGGGGCTATCCGTAAAACCTTGTGCGAAACTCCGAGTAGCTTCACTGCTGTATAGCCGTCACTGTGTTTCTGTGTTGCTGTCGCCGTATTGCCTTCGCCGTGCCAGTGCGATGCCGCTGGATAGGTGGATAGGTAAATGGCTGTATCGCTGCTGTGCAGCAGTACCGCTCGCTTTTGTAATGGTGGCGTAACTGTCTCCACCATGTCGGTAATGTTAGATGTAGCTTCTCAACAAAGGAGGCTGGCAATTGTGGCGTCGCGTAAATGTTGTGAGGGTGAAAATACGGAGGAAATACGGGTTGCCAAACAGGTGGTTGGGGGGGCTTGGCGCTAAAAGCTATCTTTCAATTTCTCGCGAACCGACGGTTGGCGAAATACGGTCGAACCAAACAGGGCCTAAGTAGTTCGCTCTTGGATAGAGAAAAACGAGGGAATATGAGGACCACGTCATAGCTAACCAGCAGTGGGAAACTCCCAAACAGCGTACCTACCAATGCTACCATTGTGAAGCCACGCTCACGGGAGTTACTCTCCATAGGTCGCATGCGAGTAATGAATAAACGAAAAGAAAAAAAAAGCTCACGGGAGTTACAAACATGTGATGGCCATTGGCGAGTTTGTTTCTCTGTGCGTGGGGGGTTATTGCGCCCACCGCCAAGCAACCGCCAACCCTGCCCATCAGATGGAGGCTCTCACTCACATCGTCCAACCTACACATCTCAGAGAAGAGCCACACCCATTTCTCCCTCCTTGTTTTCTCCGTTCAGTTCCAATCCAGCTTAGATTTGAGGCTGTGCGACCGAACGACAACCCAACAACAGAGCCGGTGAAGCTGCATTCATTTTGCGGCGAACCAGCGAAACTTCCCTTTTAGATACTACGAGTATCCGAGACAGCACCTCCATGAATGCCTCTACTCAATCCATATCTCCGTGCTTTCTTTCGGTCCGCCCTCCCCGCTCAATGTACGCCTGTCGAAGACTATGTAAGTCATCACAGTCCCACTTGTCCACCGTCCATCTCGGTGCGAACGCTTCCGGAGGAGCTAGAGGTTCTGCGGGGAGATTCGAACGAGCGCTGACGCAAGTGTCTTGGTACCATTAGATACTGCTTGTTCCCACCACCGAGATCTTGACGAACACGCGCGACCGCGAAACCGGGTCATTGTACGCGGACCTGGTCGGAAATGATGAGGTCCTTGGGAGCCACGTCCTGCGAGTTCCGAACGTGGCCGCGGGCGCGCAGAACGTCGCAGGGCGGGAGACGCGCGGCAAAGCAAGGCAGTTTACTACGTTCAATGGCCGCACCGTCGTCGTCAAGGACAGCTGGGTTTATTCCAATAAGGGCGCGTGCCCCCCCCCCCCCCCCCCCCCCCCACCAAGGGTGCTGGCGGGAGTGAGAGGGCGCTGACGAAAGGGTGTACACAGGATTCCGAAGCTTGAATCAAGCTCAGCTGCTACATGATACACTTTACTATCCGGACGTTAATGAACCGCAGCAATGGCTCATCTACATGATTTCGAAACCCCTGATCGGATCCCTCGAATATGTGTCTACGGTGCCGCCGTACTTGCGTGAGCGAACGACGAAGGCGACGGACCAGCCATTGGACACTGTTGGTTCCTCACACAGCTCGTCGGGAAAGAAGAAAGAAGTCCGGTCGTTCAACGAGCTGCTGATGCTCTTTCCCATGATCGCGCGACAGATGCAACCCGGATTGGAAAAGTTGTTCCAGGATTTCGAAATCTCGTTCCAGCGGTTCAAGCCGTTACCACTTCCGCCACCTTCCCCGGGATCAACGCGATCCGGCGCCTCCGGGATTTCGTCAAGGTCTTCAGTCCGTTCGGCTGTCGACGGTGATATCTACAAGCAGGCCGCGGATGAAAGCGAGATAAGAAGGTCTTTGGAATCGGCGATAACGGCGGCCGTTGACCTGTTCCAACGGGTTGATCAGTCGCAGCTGGATCTGTTGGCCTCCACTACCGACCTTACCGGCCCTGCGGTGGATCGCTTAGTTGAAAGATATGTTGCTGAACAGCTGCACGATACTACGTTATTTCCTCGGTTATGCGCCGCGCAAGCAATCCAGGATGAGGAGCTCGATCAAAAGGTCGTTGAAATGGAGAACGTTGATTTCACGCAGATTGGAATACCATCGTTCGAGCAGCTGGGAAAGAGAAGCGTCGCACAGCGCATTTCGCGTGGCATAGCCTCGTTCGGGAAGATTGGGAGCGCCAGGTCTCCACAGGCAATGGTAGAACACCTTCTCGACACGGCCAGAACCTTGACCAAGGTGGACACCCCCGAAGACGACATACCAATCGCCGAGCTAGGATCGGCCGCCGAGAAATCCAACACTTCGGTTGTCACTATGAACGCTGATATGCTCGTTTCACTTTTATTGATTGTGGTTATTCGGGCTAAGGTACCGAACCTTCATGCCTGTCTGAGCTATATGCGCAACTTTGTCTTCGCGGAGGATGTTGAGCAGGGCGAAGTGGGATACATCCTTAGCACTCTCGAAGCGGTTCTGTTCCATATCGCCCAAGACCATACGTTGAGTGCTGTGAGCCGCGCAAACGAGAAGCTATGGAGGAGCGTTAAGAGCGGAAACCTCAAAGCAGTCAAGAAAATCCTAGAGAGGAGCATTGAAGACGAAGTCCTGGAAGATGGTCCTAGTAGCAGCGAAGACGAGGAGGGCCTGGCCTCTGAAGTTGATGGTTTTGGCTTGCACGATGATGGTTCTCATCCATACTCGGACGGTCGCTCACCAATCGTCAATGGAACTTCGACATCGCGCGATCTGCCAAATGGCGAGAAAATTGCGGATGGCCCGAGGCCAAGACGGCATTCCACCAGCTCTGTAAACGGAATCGTTCGTCTATCCGATGATGCTCCGGAGAAGATCCCTAGGAAGGATCTCCCGGAAGAAGAGGAGGATGAGCCGGAAGAGGAAGGGGAATCTAAACAAGAATTAGTATCCACTGGTGAATCACCATCGGCTCTGGCTAAGGATGGTCCACCATCCACTGAGGATGACTTTGATCAACCTACGTCTCCCACAACTGGTGTATCAAACGTCCGAATCGAAGAGTTACAGGCAGATGGCAGCGATGATGCCGATTCAATAAGCATCGCCGAACCTCATACACCTCCCATCCAGAAGCCATTGCCGAATCCGCGAATCGCTATAACGCGATTCGAGCTACGGGGAGAAAAGCGGCCACCATCGCTGCAGTTGAGATTACCGCGGAGTAGGAGCGCAGGCAGTGTGTCTAGTATTGCAACTATGAGCGACATCTCGATATCGTCAATGATAATATCGAGGACTGGCACTTCTCAAAGTCAAAGCAGGGAGCTGTTTTCGGCCGACAAGTTGTCTAGAACACGTAATCCTCAGGGCGAATCGTTGCTCATGATGGCCATACAGCAGAAGAAACCAGCACTGCTGCAGTATCTCCTAGACACACCATTCTTCGATGCCGAGTTTATACTGGAGGATGTCAATAGTGACGGAGCGACACTCCTGTCTGCGGCCATTCAGACCCAGGACATGCCATGCGTGGAAATCATTCTGGCCGAGCTTCTCAGGTTGCCTTACGAGACGTTGAGAAAGCACCTCGAGACCACAGATGTGTTCGGCAGGACTGTGGCACACTATCTTTTCAACGCCCCGGATTTGATCAACAGATTAGGACCATGGCTCCCATGGGGATTCAAAGACAAGAAGGGCCAGACGCCATTATTCGCCCTTTGTCGATCTTACGATCACGAAAGGTACAAAGAGATGGTGGGGACGGCAATCAAGCAGGCGCAATCATCACAGCAGGACAACGCCAAACTACATCTGGACGAGCATGTCGACCTGAAAGGGAATTCGTTGCTACACATTGCGGGCGACCCAGGAGTTATTAGGATGCTCCTGAGGTGTGATTCGGATGTGAACGCTGTGAACGATAAAGGCTTCACCCCGTTGATGGTCGCAAGTAGGTACGGCAGAATTGAAATAGTCAGGACCTTGTTCGGGGATGCGAGAGTAGATTTATTGGCAAAGGACCTACGAGGGTTGATGGCAGTTGAGTTGGCGAAAGATGATGACGTGAGGAACCGAATAGATGGTAATGCTGACACCGCCATGACTTTGGGTTTCCGTTTGCTGATGTCGTGTAAGATCTTGTGCTCTTTCAAAATCCACCTGCTGAGGATGGGAGGGTTACAGCCGTCGTCCGCTCATTCTTCGTGGAGGATGCCACCATACGAGTTGTCCTCAAAAGCGGTGCGCCATCCGCCGAGGAATCGTCAACCTTTACTGTAACCACATGCCGCCGGTCCCTCACCGATTTCCAGTTCCTCGCGAGATGGCTCCAATACGAACATCCAGCGTCGTGGCTTCCTGCATTACCGGTATCACGTAGCCCATATCAAATCCCATCCAAGCCTTCACGTGCCGTCTTGCGGGATATTCAGCTCCGTGTGGACAACTTTCTGCGAACACTGTTGACACACCCTACGTTCTCGACGCACGAGCTACTCTGGGAGTTCTTTTTGGTTCCGGAGATGCGACAGGAATCGTTGGTCGTGCGCAGTAAGAAAAAGGCCGAAGCGAGGGCCGAACGTGTACGCGAAGAGTTCTCACCGATTGAAGACGTGCGAGAGGTTGAGACGTTTGTGGCCCACGCAAAAGATTCCGTCAGGAGTATCAATTACGCCTGTAGGAGCGCCACGCGAAGAGCAACGGTAGTACGATCTACCCTTACAGGTATGGAAGCCACCCACCAAATTATGGAGGGCTGTGCCTTACGAACTGTGTAGATTTCCCCGAGGCATACAAAAACGTGATCCGTTACCTCAACGGCTTCAAATTCCTCCAGAACACGCCGCAACTCGCCGCGCTCACAAAATTAGCTGAAGTTCTCTCACCCAGCGAGTCCCATCCGTACAACATCTTTCTCGAGGACCTCCGGAACATCCAAGCCTCTCTCGCCGGCGTCACAAATGCTCTCGACAAACCCCGACAGATCATAAACGAGATGTCAATGCTGCAGAAGCAAATTGACCGACACGTTGTCTCCCTCCGTCGATCGGACCGGTGGCCGCTAGGTCTCCTCGATGATACCCGTGCAAAATATCATCAGGAGGCTTCACAGAAGGCGCAGGTTGCGCACCGTCAACGCTTGGAGCTCGCGAGTGAGCTGCGGTACACGCAAAGTGTAGCCGCACAGGAGCTCGCCGCATTCCACGAGATGCACACCCGGCAGGCGCGACGGGCGATACGGGGATTGGCGAGGAAGCAGGTGGTGATGGAGAAGGATCGACTGGAGGGGATGAAGAGGGCGTTAAAGGGGATCAAAGGCTAGAGTGGCTCCTCTCTTCTGTTATTATCTAGGAATAGGTATAGATGGGCTTTTCTTATCTTTCAGTGTTTGGAAAAGACGGCTGCAGGAGCTTTAATGTATGTACTGTTTTTTGCGCCGGATTTGTGCTGTTGGCTGGTGTTTGGGAGTTTCTTGGTTTTTTTTGTAGCCTTTGTGATTGCACGATCAGTTTCATGTAGAGTTATCGAGCAGCTAGTGGGTTGTAATGTCAAGATATCTTAGTGGACAGTCATTATAGAGAGAACACGCCGGAGGGATATAAACACAGTATTCACTCAGTTATAAGACGGGGGGGTCCAGGGAAGAATTGATAAGGTGAATTGTGGGATGAGCGTAGCAACGAACTACAGATGCGGAGCAAATTCGAACGGGGTGTGACCCCCCGTCCACCGACAACATCAGCAAAAAAATGGAAAGTTGAAGTATATTGCTTTTTTTTACATGTGAGACATAAATTTGAACTAACATTTCTCGAGGTTTCAGCTAAAAATAAACAACTTTTTTTTTCCAAATCCTTACGGGAGCAAAATATAACTTCTCCTCTTACGGGAGTTAGCGATGCTTAGGGGAGCTACGGGAGCACCGGGAGCAGTTTTTGATTTTTTGCTGATGAAGACTCCGCAATCTTACACCGTGCAGAGGGGCTTAACTGAAGGGATAGAAGCTGCGTCGACAGGTTTTGGCCGTTTGCTAATGGGAACTGCTTATTTCTCTGATTGATTTCATATTCTACTTGTCAAAAATATATGTTCGAATCTAGCCAATCAGAGATCGCTTAGCTCAGTTGGTTAGAGCATGTGACTTCGGTAACACTGAAGTACTAGCAACGCCAAGGTCACAGTTTCAACCCCTGTAGTGATCATTTTTTAGTAGATGATTTTTGTTGGTGAGTTATTAGACTCGATAAGTCCCTGTAAGCGGAAGGAGTAATAGTATAATTAATATCTGAAACTCGAAAACAGCTGAACACGCACTGCGAAGTCTTTATTTCAATGGCTTTTGTCTAGGATAGACCACTTTTCTCGAGTGATAGCTAGCAACACCCACCCTCACCACGCCGGCAACAACCCGCCTTCACCGCCGCCAGCAGCACCCAAAATCCACACTCCCTTACATACACAACATCGACACATTTGCTGTAGTCACTCAAATGTTTGATCAGCGGCAATTCTCAGTCAATTTGACCGATCGAAGATGCTCTTGCGTACGCTGGTAAGACACTGGAATCCCCTGCGGTCACGCTATTGCGGACTCCTTGCCTTCCTACTGCTCGCGCCAGAATTGGGTTGCAGCTTATGATTCGGCAATGCCACCCATCACCATGGACACGGTGGATGAGCTTTTCCTGAGTCAGGAGCGGGGGCATCAGCAGCCGCCAGTGGAAGGCGAGGCTACTCAAGTCGGAGTGGAAGACGAGAACTACGATGGCGATGAAGAGGGACCTGAGGGAGCCAGAGGAATCGCTGCCGTGGAGAGGGAGGCTACGCAGTGAGCCACCTCTGACAAGCGTGCCCAGAACACGGCCGGCAAAGAAGAGGATAAAACTGGGAGGACACAACACTGGAGGGCTCCCGATATTCCGGGCCCTGCCACATTGCTCGGCCTGCAAAGGCCTTGGTCGCTGCGCACGTACATGCCGCAAGGTACATACATACTTAGCTGCGCTAGCTTTAGTCTTGGTCTTCCTAATAAAAGTTAATTGTTGCGAGGCACAGCGGCACGGGGTGCTGGCGCTGAGGTGGGTGCTGCTAGCTGTCACCGGTCTATCCTAGGCAACAAAAAAAGGGTATACATATATCAATTCAGCAGCGACCGAAAGCCATGATCCCTAGCTTAGTCTCGCTTGACCCTTCGCCAAGTCCATCATCACTCACCGCCTAGCGCTCTTTAGTAATAAATTTCTTTCTCAGGGTCTGGAAGGAAAAGTCTGAGCCCGCAAACCCCGAACTAGGAAAATCGGTTACATAGTACCAGGAACCCTTCCGACGAGTGTGCCAAAGTCTGCTCGGCAACAAATGTGTGGTGTTCGGGGTTCTTTAATGATTTTCCGATGGCCCAGAAGTTGCGTTGATTTGCAAGTTGGTGTCGGGTGTGTGGAAATTTTTGTATGTGCGTAATAAGGGGTATTTTTCCTTCCAGACTCCCAGCCTTATGCAGGGCAACAATTACATACATATGTACCTACTTAGATATGTAGAGTGAATATTTTTTTGGCACGTGATCGGCTAATTCCAAACTATGTATCACTCTACCGGCTGGGAGTCATTGAGACTAGATGCCCCAACTCGGTCGTCATGCATGGCTGGTGCAACTATATTTTTTCCCCAGACCCTACATAGGTGCCCCACCATAACATCCGCACGTCTTTACTGTCCGTCACTCTACTACACCTCCTCCTCCACAATGGCTTCCTACTTGGTCGCGCGTCTCATGTCGCAAGCCCTGCACACCGAGTCCAGCCCCAAGGACACCCAACGAATCTTGGTCCTCATCTCTGGCGGCGGCACGAACCTCCAAGCGCTTCTCGATGCCTCCCTTCCTGGCAAGATAATCCACGTCATTTCCAACCGCAAATCGGCCTTCGGTCTGACCCGCGCCTCCAACGCCGGTGTCCCCACCTCCTATCACAACCTCCTCTCGTACAAGTCGCGCTACCCAACGGACGACGAAGCGCGCACAGTTTACGATGCCGACCTCGCTGCGATCATCCTCGCGCAGGAGCCGGACCTCGTCGTCTGCGCCGGCTGGATGCACATCCTCTCCGAAGCCGCGCTGCAGCCGTTGAAAGACAATGGTGTGGATATCATCAATCTGCATCCAGCCCTGCCCGGCTGCTTCGATGGGAAGGATGCCATCCAGCGTGCGTGGGACGCCTTCCAGAAGGGGGAGATCAAGGAGACCGGCATCATGGTGCACCACGTCATCGGCGCTGTCGACCGGGGCGAGCCCATCGTCGTTCGTAAGGTGGATCTGAAGGAGGGCGAATCTGTGGAGGAGCTGGAGGCGAGGATGCATACCATTGAGCATGAGGCTATCGTGGAGGGAGCAAGAGTGGTGCTTGAGCAGAGACTACGGAGATAAAATTGCCGCGCAGCAATGGTCAGGGAATTCAAGAAGAAAAAAAAATGGCGTTCAATGGGTGGTGATCAAACGTGGAGGCATCTTTTAATGGGTGATTTTGTATGATATGAGGAGCCATTGAGGCGTGGGAAGCATTACGATGGGGCATTTGCAGCTCCATGTGTTCTCCTTGGAGAAACTCGGCGACTTTACACATGCAATTTGCGGCCCCGCGGTGCCGTGTACATTCCCTACCCGTCAGCCTGCCTGCAGCGGTGGCCAATTACGTCACTGTAATCCTTTGCTCACTATAAACACCCGACAAGCCCAGTCCTCACCGTGAATCGTTCGTTCCTACCTACTCTACCCCATTCAGAAAAACAAATCGACGAACTCGTATTCACGATGTCCGAGAATCCTAATCTAATCGCCACCGCAGACGAGTCCACTCCGTGAGTTTCTACCATAGCTACACTCCCCCGTGGCGTCGCAAGGCAAAGCTAAACAATCCAATCAGCTATGAGAGAGCCACGGACGCGACCGACGACTACCATCTCGCCGTGAAGTCGTCCGGCAGCATGAGTCGTGAGTGCTCTGCGTGTGTCCCCCACGCACGGGAGTGGGTGGCTGACCTGCCCTTCACATACTCTAGATGCCGATAAGCCTCTCAAGAGCCCCCGTGTTGAGAAGGACGTGCGCTCGCACGACGAGAGCGCTACGATCCGCAGTTTGAAGTCGGAAAACACTAAGGCTGGCGCGCCGGGTATGGACAGACTTTTCAGTACTACATCCAATCCTCTGCAGCCACTGGATTCGCAACTATGGGATAGAGACCGCTGACACGATTCTCCCATGATGCAGAAGATAAATCTACTCCCACGGTACCCAGAAAGGCACAGGGGTATGGAACGAAATCCAGTGAGATGCGCAAGGATATTGGTGCTTGATCAACGTAATAGGGTAGTAGTAACGCCACGACGAGAAATCTAATCCTTTTTCCCTTTCTATTATATAATTCACGCAACCGCGGGTGCGGGGCCGGCGGCCTGGCCTTTGACGTACTTGTGGAGCGGACCGATCGGCACTCCCTTGCGTGCCATGAGTTTCTGCAAGTTGTCGGGGGTGAGCCTGACGGTTCCCATGCAGGGGACATCGCCCTTCTTGATGGTTTCGTACAGTCCTAAGGCTTTATGAGCGAAATGGAGAGTGGAAGAGCCAAGGGAGTGTGTCCGCATACCCGGAAGCTTAGCAGCAGCAACCCGAAATGCATCCCTCACGATCTGCTCGTGGATATCGCCCTTGAGCTCGAGGATGACCCTGCTAACGGGCACACGCGCAGCCCAGTAATCCATAGAACCTTTACCAGTTCCCATACGAGTCTATCCATATCATCAGCCTCTTCCCCTCCCCCTCCCCCTCCCCCATCACCCTATATACGCACTTCATTTCCCTTGGTGTAAACCGGAATATTGGCCGAAATCCTCGTGTAGAGTCGGTACTTCATTCCACGCAGCTTCTTCTTGATGGTTTCCTCGGCGTTTCGTAGCTGCAAGGCAGTGAGACGCCGGTGGTGATCGGTCATCCGCATGCCGTAGTCACCCCAGACCACTGTCGTGCCGCGCGTTGACCCGCCAGTTTGCACGCGCGGTCGGCCCTTGCGTGTGCTGCCATGGTCGCCAGATTTGGGGACTGCAAAGGTGTGAGTGCCGCGGCAAGGTACGGGCGAAAGAGGACGTACGGAGCCATGATTGTGCAGATGCGGATACGGCAAAACCACGGGCCTGTAATATCGTTCGGGGGAGCAGGCCGGCGGGGGCGATCAGGCCTGAGAGTGTTAGCGAATGGTAGCATTCATTGACTATGGCAGGCAGGTGGGTCTACCACTTCGCAGCGGAGCGGACGATCGTACTGACAGTGCCGCGAAAGATTGCCGTAGGGACTGCATGGCTGGTGGAACAATTCGCAGTCGGTCAAATCGAAATCGACGTTCAACAACTCAGATGCATTACCGAGAAGCGGGCACCACGTGATGACTAGTGTAGCGTTGGTTGATCAAGCAAAGCGTCTGAAACTAGCGCTATAAACGCACACTTTAGATACGACTCGGAGTCACCGAATCCTCCGTCGTTTCTACACGAACGAACTCCGGCTCACCACCAACCATGGCGAAAGCCCCGAAACCCAAACCTGCGTCCAACCCGATGGTTACAGGACCGAATGCACCTGTCTTCGCCCGCATTTCCCACCTCTACGCTGCGTCCGCACTCGACCCGACGAGCCCACTGAGCCGCTTCTACCTGAATCACGCCCGGTCGATCGCGAAGAAATCGGTCCTACGGCTCGACTCGACGATAAAGCGTACGATCTGTAAGCGCTGTGAGGCCCTCCTGGTGCCGGGTACGACGTGTACGCACCGGGTGGAGAACAAGAGTAAGGGTGGCAAGAAGAAGTGGGCGGATGTACTCGTTGTGGAGTGCCAATGTGGAATGGTCAAGAGGTTTCCCGTGGGCATGGACGAATTGAGAGCCAAGAGGGGCGGATCTTTGCACAAGAAGAAGAATGAGACGGAGGCGGTGGTGGAGGGCAACTCGGACACTGCTGCCGTTGTTGCTGGTGCGCAGGTGAAGAGTGAGAAGAAGGGTGCCAAAAAGGGCAAGCAAATAGGAACGAAGAAAGGCGCGAACATGGATGCCCGAACTTTTAAAGGGCAAGCCATATGGACTATACAAGATTTGCTGGAAACGAAGGGTCCGCTTCTGATGGAGGAGGGAAAGCAAGCGTCGGATCGGCCTGCAGATGCCGGGGATACACAGATGGAGGACGCACTTGTTGAAAACTCTGGGGAGTCACAAATAAACACATGATAGAACATTTCCGCACGCTGTGACATCTATATTAAGTCTAGATGCTCTCCGCGGATAGTGGGCGATGAACTCTATGAATATGTAGCAATCCTACCACTTACCACCCTTCTTCTTCTTCTTTTTGTTCGCTGCGCCTCCCCCCCCTCCGCCCGCTTTCTTTGCCTGGCCAATCTTAAGGGCATCTAACCGGCCACTACCAGCAAGCTCCATACTCTCATCTGCCACCGGCCCACCCTGCGTCGCTGCAGCCGCCTTCTGCTTGCCCTTTCGTCCCTTAGGCTTGTAGTAACTCCTATCTCGCATCGGCAGCCAGCGTTCAGGGTCTACCTTCTTCGACGGATCGGCAGTCGGTGGGAGGCGCGGCTTCTTCTTCTTAGCCTTCTTTGTTTTCGCCAATGGCATGGCCTCATCTTCCGCTCCACGCTTCCTAGAAGGCTGTGCGACACCAAAAGATTCGAGAGCGGAAACGTCCACGCCGGCGATAAGTTTCTCGACCGGCGTCAACGTGTCTGCGTAGCTGGATACTTTCGAAGGATCCGTCGTGGCGTATGAGGCGACCAGTCCGGCAATGGCGTTACGGTCTGAGGGATTGGCGGTAAGAAGCGCGGAGTAGAGCTCACCGGCTGAGGTTAGCTCAGCGATGTTCTCGGATTCAAGCTTGGACTTGGCGGCGGCACGAAGAACAGCTGTGTTCTGGAGATAAAATTAGAATGAGTCGGTTTGATGTAGGCGGTTGACATACTGGTTGTGAGGACTGTCTCCACCACTCGCTGGCATCAGACAAAACCTTCCTTACGTGTTGCTTCCGTCCTTGATGTTCGTACAAGGCCACCAGGAGCCCCACAAGGCCGGGCTGATAGCGTTTATCTGGCTCAAGTTTGCTAAATAGTAGCTCCAGAGTGCTGATCGATCCCGTGATATTCCCAGTGCTCATGCGAAGCTGGATCAGTGTAAGAGCCAGTCCAATATCGACGGGGTTGGCCTCAAACATCCGCTCTATTTTCTTGACCACCTCCCTGCCGGTCATGTTTGCGGTCCGAGCAGCCGCATTGACAACATTGATGCTCTTATCTGCTGGGTATAGGTTGTGGTATTCGGTCGCCTTGGACTGACAAGCGTTAGACTTTCCTGCGTCGAGATCCAGTATCGCCTCGTCAAGCTTCAGTATCTTCAACTGGAAACTGAAGGGCCGTGCTGCGAGCGATACGGCATTTTTCGTGGCTTCGGTGTAGGCCTTCAATGCAAGGTATGGGTTGTAGTCCTCTGCTTGAGCATCAACAGCGATTCTGTTAATGGTGGCGATGACTTTGATGGCTTCGTCCTCAACGCTAAAACGCAGTATTAGCATCGGCCAGAAGGATGGAAGGAACAGGTCCCACCTTTTAGCGCTAAAGCTGGCCGCGAGCTCCTTCGCACGATCCAACTGCCCGGTCCTCGCTAATAGGTAGATCTCCTGCACATTGACAGGCTCCAATTCCAATTCTTTCTCCTCTGGAGTAAGATCTTCGAGATCGTTGCACAATTCTACATGATACGCGGTCAGCCATGTCAAGGAATTCACAAGGAGGTGTTGTATTTGTACGTCTTGCGCGCTTCAGCAGTACCGCAGCTTGGCCGAACTTGCTGCTAGCAACACAGATGCATGCGGCATTGAACGTGGCCTCGAACACGTCGTAGTCTTCTCTCGATGGTTTCTTGTCACCGACGAGTTCGCCCTTCCCACTCCAGGCCAATTGGGCATCGGTTGCCGCAGCGTTGACTCGCAGGTCACCATCCTCGTTCGGAATCTCGTAGGGTGTCTCAGCCAGCTTCTTGAGGATTTGCGCGACCTCTTCGAAGTTCTCCAATCGGTAATACTAGTAAACTAAGCATAGGAAACTTTTATCATTTCCGCCAGAGCTGGCGGAATGGAAGATAATAGACTGACTGCTTGTGCGGCAATATGTTGCAATCCTCTGGAATTCCGACCGCCTTTCTGTGCCAACTCCACGGCTTCTTGTAGCTTCCCGACCTTGTACAGACAGTATGCGCGTTCGAGTATGGCTGCCTCGGCGATCCTCTGGCCGTCTTGGCTGGTAAACACCCTCATCGCATCTTCGTGTCGGTCGAGGTTGAGCAGAGCGACCACCTTAGTGCGGAGAGCAGGAGGATGGCCCTTCGAGGACTTCAGGACATTATTGGCATGTTTGAGGATCTCTTCGTGATCAGGACCATCGCCGGCGATCGACAGATTCTTGAGGAGTGACTCTAATGAATCCGGCGAAAACTGCGAGGCAGGCATGGCTGAGTCGTGTGTGGACGTTCCTTACGTTGGGCACCAGAAAGTGAAGCGAGCAGAGTGTCGAAGAGCCGCACTTAGTTATCACTTCGCCCTTGGGTTCTTTCTACTAGATGAAATCAGAGGAATCCGGACAGGCTAGCGTGCCCAGACAAGGCTGAGACCGTTATGTCTCAAGCCTTATTGTCGGAAAACTGGGGACCAGGGGGGGATGCGTCTCATTGTTTCTCGCTTTTTAATTTAGTACATATTAATAAATTATCACAACTGATTCAAGCTCTTACCTCGGATCGGCTTCGACATCTTGTTTACTATGACGACAAAAAAAGGGGGTGAAGCGAGGAACAATGAGATGCGTCCCCCCCAGTTTTCCGACAACAAGGCTTGAGACATAACAGTCTCAGCCTTGTCTGGGCACGCTAGCCTGTCCGGATTCCTTTGATTTCGTTTATGTAGTAGTAGTGCCCCGCGCCCGGCATCCTAGCGTGTGTAACCTTCAGGTACTTGTGGGGTCATCAATCGCTTCCCCTCCATCTGAAATCCTGACTCACCAACCCGAATTGCAACACAACCTCACGAAAGGATTACTGCAATCATGGCCGACGCTCTCGATCCCGCAAATGCCTCCAAGGCAACTCTGAAGCTGGAAAATGTGTGCAAACTTCCCTTTCCCATTGGAGGGACATTCAGAGAGCTTACATTGGATTGGAAAAATATGGTAGACCGAGAAGCGGGACGCTCTGATCGCAATCGAGAAGAAGTACCAGAGGTACTGGGCGGATGGCCATGTGTTTGAGACAGATGCCCCCACTATCGAGGAAGACCCTACAGCCGACCCCGATGCGCTGCGGGAGCGGAACCCCAAATTCTTCGGCTGCATGGCCTTCCCATACATGAATGGCACTCTTCATGCTGGCCACTCGTTCTCTCTGAGTAAGATTGAGTTCCAGACTGGTTATGCGAGGATGCAGGGAAAGAGGGCATTGTTTCCGTTGGGCTTCCACTGTACGGGAATGCCGATCAAGGCTTGTGCCGACAAGTTGACTCGGTACGTGTTGTTTGTGAAGCCTTTGCATCGTCGAAGCCGTGGCTGATATGGACCTTAGGGAAGTTGAATTGTTCGGAAAGTACTTCGACAAGGTCCCAGTGGAAGTCGAGGCCGATAACGAGCCTGCACCTCCGCCCAGTAATGCCGTTGCAAAGGAAGACCCCACGAAATTTGCGGCAAAGAAAGGAAAGGCAGCATCAAAGGCCGTCAAACTCCGATGGCAATTTCAGATCATGCAGGCGATCGGCACTCCTCTAGAGGAAATCCACAAATTCGCCGACCCTACGCACTGGCTGACGTACTTCCCTCCTCGGTGCAAGAGGGACTGCAATGCCCTGGGCCTACGTATCGACTGGCGTCGGTCGTTTATAACCACTGATGCAAACCCTTACTATGATGCCTTTGTGCGTTGGCAGATGAATCGACTGCGGGAGCTTGGAAAGATCAAGTACGGAGAGCGGTATACGATTTACTCGCCGAAGGATGGCCAGCCATGTATGGACCACGACAGAAGTGACGGTGAGGGTGTCGGACCTCAGGAGTACACCGGAATCAAGATCAAAGTTCTGGAGTGGGCAGATGAGGCGAAGGCCGAAGTCGAGGGTAAGCTACCGGCGGGTGCCAACGTCTACATGGTTGCCGCAACTCTACGACCGGAGACCATGTGAGCCCTTCACACTTCTCGCCGCTTGGTGATTAGCTTACGCTCTCTAGGTATGGTCAAACCTGCTGTTTCGTAGGACCTACCATCACATACGGAATTTTCCAGGTTTCCGAGACCGAGTTTTACTTGTGCACGGAGCGGGCGGCCCGCAACATGGCCTACCAGAAGATCTTCCCCACGGAGGGCAAGTATCCTTGCGTCGCCAACATCCAGGGGAGAACCCTTGTCGGAACCCTCGTATCGGCTCCTCTTTCGGTTCATAAGGAGGGCGTTCGTGTTCTGCCCATGGAGACTGTACTTGCTACCAAGGGAACTGGTGTGGTTACTTCTGTGCCTTCTGACTCGCCAGACGATTATGCTACCGTTGCAGATCTGGCAAAGAAGGCCGAGTACTACAAGATCAAGAAGGAGTGGGCAGAGCTAGAAATTCTGCCCATCATCAAGACGCCTTCATACGGCGACAAGACCGCCGAGTTCCTGGTCAAAAAGCTCAAGATCAACTCTCCCAAGGATGCGAAGCAGCTGGCTGAGGCCAAGGAACTCGCATACAAGGAGGGTTTCTACCAGGGAATCATGTTAGTTGGAGACTTTGCTGGCGAGAAGGTAGAGGCTGCAAAGCCAAAAGTTCGGGAGCAGCTCTTCAAGAGCGGCGAGGCATTTGCCTATGCTGAGCCTGAAGGCCTCGTCACATCCCGTTCCGGAGATGCTTGTATCGTCGCCCTTCTGGACCAGTGGTACCTCGACTACGGAGAGAAGGAGTGGCGCGCGCAGACCGAGAGCTTCGTCGCGGAAGGACTGAACTCGTACCACGCCGAGACTAAGAACGGGCTGCTTGCAAACCTTGCGTGGCTCAACCAGTGGGCATGCGCAAGGTCCTATGGTCTCGGTAGTAAGCTCCCCTGGGACCCTCAGTTCTTGGTCGAGAGTTTGTCCGATTCTACGGTGTACATGGCATACTACACCATTGCGCACTACCTCCATAGTTCCATCGACGGCAAGTCACCTGGCCTCGCTCCTCTCTCGGCGGAGCAGATGGTGGATGAGGTTTGGGATTACCTCTTCTGCCAGCGTGAGCTCCCAAAAGAGATCATCGAGAAGTACAACTTGCCCCTGGACTGGCTGGAGAGGATGCGGCGCGAGTTCCAGTACTTCTACCCTCTGGACGTCCGTGTTTCGGGCAAGGATCTGATCCAGAATCATCTCACATTCTTCCTTTACATCCACATTGCGATCTTCCCGCCGAAGTACTGGCCGATAGGTATTCGTGCGAACGGTCATCTCATGCTCAACGGTGACAAGATGAGCAAAAGTACCGGAAACTTCTTGACGCTCAACGAGACCGTGAATAAGTTTGGTGCCGATGCTGCCAGGGTTGCTTTTGCAGATGCAGGTGATGGTATTGAGGATGCCAACTTTGAGGAGAAGGTCGCGAACGCGGCCATTCTCAGGCTGTATGTTTTCCGTCCTCCCAGACTGGGGATTCTTTCTGACATTTTTGCTAGGTACACTCTGAAGGAATGGTGCGAAGAGATTGTCAAGGAGGCGGCCGCCGGCAAGCTTAGGACTGGTACCAAAGCCTCTTTCTGGGACCAGATCTTCGAGAATGAGATGAACGAGCTCATCGATGCTACCAAGGAGCACTACGATGGGTAAGTATACATCTTCACCAAGTTGGTGACATTGTGCTAACTTCCGTAGGACTTCATACAAACTTGCCCTCAAGACCGGTTTCTATGAGTTCCAGGCCGCAAGAGATACCTACCGCGAGGCCACGGCCGCAATCGGCGGAATGCACAAGGACCTGGTGCTGGACTGGATCAAGAACCAGGCTCTCATGCTGAACCCCATAGCCCCTCATTGGGCTGAATATGTCTGGCAGGAGCTCCTCAAGCAGGTCTGAAGACACCTCCGATAGCATCATAACAAGGGATAATTAACATTTTATAGCCCACCACGATCCAAAACGAACTGTTCCCCAAAGCCTCCGCGCCCGTCTCTGCAGCTCTCACAGCTTCCAGGAACTATGTGCACAACGTCAACAACAGTGCCACATCGACTGAGGCCGGGCAGCTCAAGAAGAAGGCGAAGGGAAAAGGAACCACCTACGACCCCAAGAAGCCCAAGAAGCTTGCCGTCTACGTCGCTCTTGGATATCCCAGCTGGCAGGAGAAGTACATCGACATTGTCCGTGAGGCATTCGACAAAGTCACTCTCTCCGTTAATGACAAAGAGCTTAACGCAAAAGTAGCGAAGATGGGCGAGATGAAGAAGGCAATGCCTTTCGTGCAGGGTCTCAAGAAGAGGCTTCAATCCGAGTCGCCGGATACGGTCTTGAACCGCAAGCTGGCTTTCGACGAGGTGGAGACGCTGAAGAGCATGGTGCCCGGTCTCAAGAGGCTTACCGGCGCCAAGGATGTGTCTATCGTCATTGTCGAGGAGGGTGGGAAGTCCGGCAAGACTGCAGATGGAGAGGTCGTTGAGGCGCTGCCGCCACTGGCTGAGGGTGCCGAGCCTGGTAACCCAAGGTGTGAGTTTACGAACGTTGAGTAGACACATGTGCGTAGATTATACTCGGATAGATCTGGGCCATCTGGGAATAAAAAGAGAATTGCGAGTGATGGTTGATTCGGATAAGCAACGTGCCAAGATAGCGGGGCTCCGTAAGTATCTATATACCCATACTTAGCTCATGACGCACCATCCATTACACAGCTCCAACAAAATGTCGACACCAGCTTCCACATCCCCAAATCTCCACACCTCCAAGCATGTCGCCTACATCCAATCCCTCGACACTCACAAAGACAGTCTAGACTACTGGCTAACCGAGCACCTTCGCCTATCGGGCGTCTACTGGGGCCTTACCGCACTTCACCTCCTCCACCACCCCACAGCCCTCCCGCGTGCCGAAACCATATCCTTCGTCCAGTCGTGTCTCCATCCCTCCGGCGGCTTCGGCGCCTCACCGGGCCATGACGCGCACATCCTCTACACGGTGAGCGCGGTCCAGATCCTGGCGACCATCGACGCGCTCGACAGCATTCCGACGGACACGACGGCCGCGTGGATCGCGGAGCTGCAGCAGCCGAGCGGCGTGTTCGCCGGCGACGAGTGGGGGGAGACGGACACGCGGTTCCTCTACGGCGCGCTGAACGCCCTCTCACTGCTGGGCCGTCTGGACGCCGTCGACGTCGACAAGGCTGTCGAGTACGTCCTCCGGTGCCGCAACCACGACGGCGGTTTCGGGATGAGCCCCGGCGCCGAGAGCCACGCCGGACAGATCTTCACATGCGTCGGCGCGCTGGCGATCGCCGGCCGCTTGGACGACCTCGACGCGGACCTCCTCGGCGACTGGCTGTGTGAGCGACAGCTGCCCAATGGGGGGCTCAACGGACGGCCCGAGAAACTCGAGGATGTCTGCTACAGCTGGTGGGTGCTCAGCTCGTTGGCCATGATCGACAGGCTCCACTGGATCGACAGGGAGAAGCTCGTGGCATTTATCTTGAAGTGCCAGGACGAGGAGACTGGAGGCTTTGCGGATCGCCCCGGGGATATGGTGGATGTCTTTCATACGTTGTTTGGCATCGCTGGTTTGAGTTTGCTGGGCTACGAGGGATTGGCGGAGGTTGACCCTGTGTATTGTATGCCTAAGACTGCTACGAAGAGGGTGCTGGAGAGGTAGGCATGGGCCAGCTGAACCATGCAGTAAGGATTGCATGGTTTGGAAAAATACCGAGTGAGTGAGACAGCATCTGCAGAGACGTGAAAGGTAGACAGACGGGCAGCTCAATACCGCGGGGCTGTTACTCCCTACAGGTTATCTGCACAGGTTGTTCAAAGAGGCCCTAGATATAAAGTCGAAAGGGTAACTGCAAATCAATGCGCCATCCCCATACAAAGTACTTTTGATCAAGCCAAAGAGAAACATCAACCCTCCATCTCCACCTCCGGTGTCTCGTCGTATCCATCCAACCCTTCCAGCTTGAACTCCTCCATCCACTGGCTCACAATCTCCTTCTGATCCGCCTCGACGGTGCCGGAAGAAGCAGCCTTGATACCCGCGGTGACATTAGACGTGGCAAACGGAGGATCGATCCAACCCTGTATCCTTCCATCCCGCCAGTCTATGATGACCGCGATCGCAGCGCTATGGGTGTGCGGCACACCACCCTTCCCTAGCCGGCCCCTCTTCCTCGCTACCTCAATCAGGAAGCTCTTGGTAAGCTCATTGAGAGAGATATTCGGCAGAGGGGGGATTCCGTAGACGTCAAGCAGCTTCTGGAAAAGCATCTCGGACGTTGAGAATCTTTTGATCAACAACTGTACAGCTCCAGTAGGGTCACCGATCTGCTTGGGCGGCACCGCATTCAGAAGGACGAGACGAGCTTGTTCGTCCGCCATCGGGCCCTTTGCGCCATCCGTGCTGGGGAAAACGATACCGGGCGAATCCAGAATCTTGAGCTTCTTGTCCAGCTTCACCTCGCGCAGAGTAGTGGTAACACCGGCATCGGCGCCGGTGGGACATGCAGCTTGTGATCCACCAAGGCGGCCAGTGAGGGCATTGATGACTGATGACTTTCCGACGTTCGGGTATCCGATGACACCGACAGTGACGGATCGCTTGAGTTGCTTGGAGTGCGCAAACGACTTGAGAGCAGCCAAAAGAGCACTGGCAGTTCCCTGCACCGTCAAGGATTTGTGGTCGAAGGACTGTGCGTTCGGAGCGCCATTGCTAGCCTTGAGGGGCAACGTTGGGAAAAACCGGCGCAGATAAGTCAACCATCCCTTCAGTACCGGAGGCGGTACGAGATCGATTTTGTTCAGAATGAGAATCAATCGTTTCTCCCCTCCATTCATCGACATGACCTGTCTCTCGACCTCCCGCGAACGGGTGCCCATGGGGTCGCGGGCATCCAGAACATAGAGAACAACATCGGCGGAGTCGACAACCTGTTTGAACATCTTATCGAATGATCTCCGAGAGGTGTCCTTGTTTCCGCGTTGGAACTGCTCCGATTCACCGTCGTCTTCGCCGCTCGAGTCGCCGTGCTTCTCCTCGTACTCAACCGCGCGAGCCCGAGCCGAAGCCAGCAAAGCAGCCATAGCACTGTTCCCTCCTCTCTACGATGCCCTGTCAGCATGCGATATCCAGCCGCAGGGCGGGATATCTCTTACTTCTTCGTCGCTGTCCGAGACGTCCATCTCATCGCCGTCCTCATCTTCCTCCTCCTCGCCCGACTCTTCGTCCACATCCTCCATAACACCCTCATCGCCATTGCCGCCTTTAAGCTCCTTCTTGCGCAACTTGGCCGCCTCTCTCCGCTTCTGCTGTTCCTCGGCTTTCACCCTCCTCTGCTCCTCAATCTCCGACAGGATCCGGTCCTTGTAGGGAAAGCTGTTGGGGATATTCAAAGCGGCGGGCTTTTTGCGATGAAGTTCGGGGTGCTTCTTGGCATGCTTGCGCTCCTTCCTCTGCTTTTCGGCGCTGCGCTTCTCTATTTTATGTCGCAGGCGGACGGGCACACGTTTAGACTTCCTCTCTGCATATTTTCTCGTGGTCAGACAACGGGACGACGTTGGGAAACAAGTCACTTACTGGGTTGAACCATTGTTGTGAGATCCGGCGGCAAAGGTTTAGCGGCAAAAGGGGGAGGCTGGTGGGGGTGCAGGAAGCGTCCGCTGCTGAGGTCGTGGAATAAAGGCGACTGCAGTAGAAATAATTTTGTCGCAGCAGCAAAATAGAGTACTAAGTGTGCCACAGCACCCTAGTTACGTAGTCGTCCTCGTCTAGCCTTCATGCAGGATAAGGTAGGTACATTATGTAAGTACGTATCATATCAATCATGAATTACATAATTCGCCCAGCTGAATTGCCATACAACAGAAACTCTTTGCCATCAATTCACGGGAAAAAATCTTCTTCTGAGCACTGCTCTCTTCTACATCACCCTCGTAGCCTTATCTTTGATGGAGTTCAGAAACGTCCAGCACGCGCGAGTCACGTCCGTTGGGTTCCCATCCAAATAAGCCCTCCTCACACATCCCTCGTCTGATTCCATTGAAGGCGTTCACAAACTCTGCGAACAGCCCACTTCCCTCTAGGTCCAACGTCTCCTCTAGATTCTCTCAATCCCCCCAAGCGGATTCTCTCCTTGTTTTGCTCCTCTTGTGATCGAGCAGCCGATCCCCGCCATTCTCCATTGCCAAATATTGTTCCCTCTTCGCTGTCAACTCCTTCAGTCTTTCCGGCCGTGGCGATAGCTGGAACGGCCTACACCCGAGGGCCGACCCGCCCCCCCCTCGACCTAATCGGAGCAAATATGGTGGAGTCCGGGTGGATTTTATCTGGGTTATGTAGATGCCAGATGCTGTTCGCCGCCGACGCCCGTGAGCACCGTGAAACTAAACATAAAATATCACTCGCGCTAATCCAATTACGGCCGCTAGCGTCACGCATCCGACTATTACACTCTCGACTCTCTATTTTGCTGGGCTGATCGCGAGCAATCTATCCAGCCATTGCCTGACTGAACATTCGGACGACATAGAGAAACCCAATCGCATGGAGTATCTACAGGGGAGACCATAGAGATCAAACAAGTGTCTTTGCGATTCCGCCTTGTCTGAAGTAGGTAGTTAGACAAAGATACGATTCTTAGCATTCATTGTTGGGCGCGAGCAAGGCGCCAAATAGACCCTTTAACACAGCTAGATAATGCCCCAGCTGTGTATAAAGAGCACGTCGGTACACCAGCTCTAGGATCCACAGCTCACTGCAGCCTTCTCCCTCGAACCACCAACCTGCGTTCACTGTGTCTAGCCACTCTCAATATCTCTCGAATACCTATACTAGCCCACCCTTTTTCACCTGTACACATCGCTCCCACCAATAATGGCCCCCAGAACAAGGAGCGGCAAGCCAACAAACAGCTCTGCACCGAAACGCAGCTTGGCTATGGATAATCCTGTGAGTGATGGATACGGCTCAACACGATTTTGCGCCGTGAAAAAATTCCCACGGGCAGAAATGGATATCGCAGCACGCTGACACTTGCACCAGACCGCGGACCCCTGGTTCGTCACCGCCATTGAGACTCTCAACGATCTCACGAACTACATCGGCGTCGGCGTGGTGACTCTGCTGCTTTCCGAGATGGCCGGCCCGGGCCCGGAGGCGCCCGACGGCTGGCACTGGCTTGAGATCCCGACCCGGAAGCCGCGGCGGATAGAAGGTGCTGCATACGACCTGTACATGTTGGCGACCCTCCACCTAGTCCGATGCACGTACAAGATGCTCGCAGCCCCGGCGCCGACGGCAGCTGCGCAGCGGCCTGCGGGCCGCCCTCCGAATGCGATCGTGCGAGTGTACTGCCTGCCCGTCGATGTCGGACAGGGCTTGGTCTCGAGGAAGAACAGGAACATACGGAAGTACATGCGCAGCGCGATGGAGGAGGTCGATGTGTCGAGGGAGCTGTGGGAGGGGGAGGTTCCGCACGACCGACGAGCCGCAAAGGTCCCGTTGCTCTCCCAGGTCTCCCAGTTGGCGCCAACGCCGGGGCTAGCGGCACGACTGGCGACTATGGTTGCTCCATCGGGCGAGGTTTACTACCTAGATCGGAAGGCTTGGGAGGTGTTTGAGCAGCCGTCGTACGAAAACGGCACTGGCGGAACTGCGCCAAAGGAGCCGGACGAAACGGACACCACCATGGCCCGTCGGGAGGCAGCTTTCGTGGAAGGCCTCAATGCTGCTAGAAGCGACACCCGGATGTCCGAGCCCGCCAACGCGCCGGACGCTGGCACGAAGAGGGCGGTTACAGTCGACAGCGACGACGTGGGAATGGAGGATTCGCCGAAAAGGGCCAAGACCGTTGAATCCAGTTAGCGCGCGGGGGTTGGGTACATATTACATTTTTCGGCCTGGTCGTTCTGCGGTATAATTACAAGTGGCTGGTACCGATCTTTTCTCTGTTGCTTTTCTCTTCCTGTTGATCTGTTTGATGGTCGCAGCTCATGGCGCATCTCATTCGGTGCGGCGTTCGGGGTGGAGTTGGGATGAAGGGAAACGGGAACTGGCAGCTTTGTAGCATGTGCATTCACGAGGGGACCGGAGCCTGCGGGTTTCCGCGGTTCCACGGATTAGGCACAGCTGGTCTCATTCGGATCCTTACGGATGCGCATAGATACGCTGTTGTCGATGGTGCAATGGGCTTACCTAGAATGATTGCTGGACGGACGACTCTACTTTCGGCCGAAGAACAGCCGAGCGAGCGGTTACTCGAATAGCGGGCCGGATAGACCACTGTGTTTGGGCCGGACGGGCGAGGGACGGATCGGGCCAGGCAAACTGACCCGGTCGGGCTGCCGAACGGACTCCTCCGAATGCAGATATGATGGACGAGGGGATCTCAACACCACAAGCAGCCGGGGAAGCACACGAGCAACCACGGATCTCAGCACACTACAAACGCGTGTGAGGAATTCCAATCAAGCCGGGGCGTGACTTGACTTGGTTAGCGGGGACTTTAACTCTTTCCAACTATTCTGTAAACGGCTGGCGACTCGATGGCGATGGACTGCAGGCGGAACAAAGGCGTCTTCAGACACACGGCTGGGCTTTTCTCGTTGATTTTGTCTTTGTTCTCTGCCGAGCACGTGGGGGGGGGCGTGGAGGAATGCAGACGACCACTGCACGACGGACGGTGGTGAGGAAACGTCCCAAAAGCCTGCGGGGGGGACGGACCTTGGCTTGGGGCTTGGCACTGCGGGGGACACAGCGCACAGCCACAGAGCCCACCGCACGTTCAAGCCTCATGTGCTGCAGCCGTTTACGTATGTATGCGGCCGTGTTCCTGCCCCAGTTCCGCCCTCCCTTGTCGGTGCCTGGGCCAGATAGATAGCTGCAACACACGCTGCCTGGTAGACCTGCTCTGTTCGACCACCAACAGCTGCACGCTGCTGATGCGCTGCGTCGAGGGATGCTGCAGTCTGGCCGCTGTGATTGGATTGTCGAGTGTGGCCGGCGTGCCGACCACATCGCCATCTCCACGGCTGCCGAGAAGGTCTCCAGAGCATCTAGACACGGACACGATGTGCTCCATGCAGGCGCCTCCGCGGACGGGCCACGAACGAAGCTCCCTGACCCTGTGGACGCCGACACTCGGAAGGGCGTCGGAATCACGCCGCAGCAACGTCGACACACAGCGTGCAGACGAACCGGCGGTCCCGCCTCACGACCGACAGAAATAGACATCTCCAGCATCCCTTTCTGCACGCGGGAACCTGGCGAAAAGGCGGGGAATCACCACGGCGATGATCGGCCATCCCAGTCCGTACGTGAGGCAGGTGAGGGCTAAATCCGAAGGGAGAAAAAGAAAAGGAGAAAAAAGGAGAAAATAATTCAGGCTGGCAAGGGCAAGAGAGGCAAGGCTTCCTGCTCGTGTCCCCGGCCCCCCCGCTGATTCTGACTGCTCGGCCGCGAGCGCGCAACAGATGTGGCTGGTGTCTTGCCCGCTTTCCGTCTTGCATCCTGCTCTGCACATGTCATACATACTCTGCAACCTCAATTCCCATTCTATGGAGCAGCCAGTCCAGCCGGCCGGCCAGAAAAGAAAGAGAAAAAAAAGAGTCATCGCCCTCGATCTTCCTCCTCCGCACCGTCCTCCGCCACCACTGCCTCCCACGCCAACCCACTTGCCCCCTCCTCGCTCACTTCGGAGTCTATAAGAACCCCTCCTGCTACCGCCAGTCGAGCCTGCTGAGCTCCCGTCCCCCCCCAATCCTTTGCTGCAGCGCACATCACCGGCCCCATACACACGAACAACATCTTCTCGCACGTACATACGTATCCCGCTTTGTCCTCACTCTTGCTCTGCAATTCGCCCCGTCGATCCAACAGCATCTGCATCCGTGTCTTACCCGCGCTTGGGCTGAGAAGACAACCACGTCCGCGTGCAGAAAGCCTCTTCCCCTTCAGCCTCCGTATTTTCAATCTTCTCCCGTAAAGCCCCCTGCCTCCTCCCATATAAATTCCAGCCGTCCCGCTTGCTTTCAGTCCTCAAACTCACCTTGCTTTGTGGGGGGGGGGGGGGGCCCCCCCCCCCCCCCCCCCCCCGGGCCCGGCCGCGGGCAGGCAAAAAAAGCAAAAAAAAAAAAAAAAAAAAAAACACAAC
>Ga0307508_10000862_pt1 | contig 35236 bp, 47 predicted proteins | sample 9_EM_MG_FD_203089 | JGI IMG/M metagenome (GOLD analysis project Ga0307508, IMG submission 203089) | Populus trichocarpa ectomycorrhiza microbial communities from riparian zone in the Pacific Northwest, United States - 9_EM | ecosystem: Host-associated > Plants > Roots > Unclassified | place...
ACAAAATTAAAAACCAAAACCCCACCCCGTGCCCCCCCCCCCCCCCCCCCCCCCCTCCCCCCCAACCTGTTCCTGCAGGCGCCGTGGAGTCGGGCGTGGGGAGGAACAGTGGAGTCCCCCCAGCACCCGGCTCCCCGGCCCCCGCTCCCTGCTCCTCCAGCCACTCCCGAACCTCCAGCTCCGACACCGCACTCACAGCGTCATCACCCTCGGCCGGCACCCGCCTCCCCACATCCGTAGAGTAGAGGAAGCCCAGTACCGCCCGTCCACATCTCTCATCCGCCAGGAGATCCCGGATCTTCCACCGGTCTTTCCCCCTCCCAGTCTCCTTCCGTACCTCCGCGCACAGCATCTTCTGCTGGACCTTCCACTCCGGACACACCTTGAAGAGGTGCTCCCGAGTCTGGTTCGGGTACCGGCACCACCAACATTGCGGGGTGGGTCGATTTCTTCGTCCAATTGAGGTACTGCCCGGTCAAGCAGTGCCCTGTCTTGATCTGGTAGAGCCGCGAAGCGAGCCACTTGGTACCACCGGGCTTCTGGCTCTTTGGCATGCGGTACTCGCCTTGGGGGTCCGACCTCCAGCCCACTGTCGTGCTTCCACCCACTTCTTCTCGGACATCTCCCGCTTGAGGTTTACGAGAGACCTGGGGAGAGGCATAGCGCGCGCTCCCGCCCGATCCAAGTAATTCAGCCATTCCACCCCGCGGGTACCGGCACGCAGCGTGATGGGCGGTGAACACTGTGAACCCCCGAAAGACCGCAACAAAACGGTCAGGGAGCTAGAGGCCAAGACCAAGCACAAGAAAGAGCAGGCGCGCAAGCGTGAAGTAGAGTGCAAGAAGCAGGAGGCAGCCGACTGCAAGTGAAGGGGGGAGGACGATCGCAAGCGCAAGAAGGCGGGCGAACAACGGAAGAAGCGCAACCAAGAAGAGGAGCCCAGGGAGAAAAAGGAGACCGCACCCACGGAGGCCGCGAAGAAACGGCTCGAGGAGCAGGAGCGCAAGGCAAAGCTGAGGGGGGAGGAGGTTAGGCTGGCTGCGGAGCGTGAGAAACAGCTCAGAAAGGACCTGGCCGACCAGAAGCGCAAGCCTCCCGAGGAGAGATTCAAGTACGAACTCAAGGTCGAGCGTCAAAAGATCGAGAGTCAAAAGATCGAGAGTCAAAAGATCGAGAGCGAGCGCCGCGAGCGGCAGGCCAGGAAGGACGCCGAAGAACTAAAGCGCCGTACCGAAGGTGAACGCGCCGCCTTCGAGCGCGAGCTCGCAGCGACCAGCAAGCAGCTCAAGCGGAATCGAACCCATCGTGTACCCGACAAAGGAGGAATGCGATGCTGCCAAAGTCAGAGTCCAGTACAGCGCCGAGCGCCTCCACACTGCCATCTGCGGCCCTAGTGGCAGCGGTAAGTCGTCACTCATCAACGCGTTGCGCGGCCTGAAGCCGGGCGACCCGGGCGCTGCAGGCGTCGGTGTTATCGAGACGACGTTCGAAGTGACGAGGTATCCGGACCCGCGCACCGAGATGCCATACCCGCGTTTCATCTGGTTCGATGTTCCGGGTGCTGGCACCTTCGACATCCCCACGTGGTAGTATTTCAACCAGCAGGGGTTATTCATCTTTGACTTCATCGTTCTGGTCTACGATATGGTAAGGTTCTATCTAGGGACGTCTGCGCACTCCCGTCCCGCTTGCTGACCATTTGTACAGCGCTTCACGCAGATCGATGGAAACTTGCTCGAAAACTGCCAGCGCTTCAAGATCCCCTCGCTCATCGTGCGGTCGAAGGCGACGCAGCAAATGGAGAACCTGCGTGGCGACCTCGGCTGCAGTTAGCCGAGGCACGCGACAAGTACGTCACCTTGACGCGCAAGATCCTGCAGGACAATCTCGTGAAGTCGAAGCTGTACCCGCCCGGCGACCGCAACGCGCCAGGCATGTCATCGTCAGCCGCGAGTGTGTATACGACCACGTCTTCCACCTTGCGGAGCTCCGCACCAAGAAGCGCACCAAAACACGCATCCCAGAAGAGCAGAAGAAGGGCGGAAAGTTGACTGTTCAGTACGTCGATGAGGAAGACCTTCTCCGCGAACTGTTCGCCACTGCCTCCGACCGTCGCTACGTTCCCGAGATCGCCCGCTCGTCCCGCATTATGTCATCGCTCGCCCATGCGGAGGTCAATCTCAGCCTCGGATGAGCAACGGAACGCAGGTTTCTTTGGTTTTGGGAGACAATTGGTAACAGTTGGCAGGAGAAACGGCTTTTATATCTCGTTTTATACATACCTTAGCAAAAGGGTGGTTTGGGAAATAGTTATGTAGTGTTTTATTAGTTTGTTCATTACTCGCGTGCAGCCTGTTTAGCCTACGGTGAAATATGTACATACTCCATTTCCCATCCACTGTCCGCAAAAGGCCCGTTGTGGGTTCCCCCGTCCCTGCCCGTCCCGCAGAGATACAAAGCGCACCGAGGAAATAACATGGGAAATGCGGTTAAGAAGGATGAAAGAAACCACGAAGGAAATCGCTCACTTACCTCATTCCTCATAATCCTCCTCTATCGTCAACGGGGAATTGAAGTTCTCTGGGAGTGGTTCGAGACACTCCTCCACCTCTGCCCTCATTTCCTCATATTTTCGTCTCCTTTCGAGTCTACTCATAACCCTTCTCTCTCTCTCACCGCGGTTCCCATTCCGACGCCTCGCTCTGAACATCCTCCTCAGCTGGGTCCGGCACTCTCCTGCCCACCTGGGTGGTGGACGAGAATTCCAAAATCGCCTGACTGCACTTTTCGTCCGAAAATAGTTATGCAGTAACCATATAACTATGTACATATGTTACGTAACAGAGAATTTCAAAGAATTCGACAAGAATAATATCATACTCTCTCAGCAGAACTTAGGTTTCAAGATGGGTGGCCATCTTCTATAAGAAGGATTGTTCATTAAAGACTACTCACATTACCATTATTGGAAGACAGAGGTGGTGACTAGTGTTATTCTTTCATAACCTCTATCGTCGGCTAAGCGTGGCATTCAAAATTACATACCGCATAACAGCCAAACAACGGCTACAATGCAAAAACACTGCTTAAGGGTCTCCTTCCCGGTCGACCTATCTACCTACATACTCATCTATAAATACAAATATTACTGCCGTATTGCTGTCAAGTCACTCTGCTGGGGAAAAAAATTAGTTGCTATAACAGCGTTCAACCAGCGATAAATTTTACTGAATACCAAAGGTCATATGATAAATAAGTTACTCGCTCAACCGGTATTTCGTGTGCCTACAGTACCCAGGCGAAATCCTTGTGTGGGAAGCTCAGGCATCTTCGCCGCCGACAAATCCCTCGTTGCTCGGTCAGTTTTCATCCGATTCACTCAAGTAAGGCCAAAAAATAACCCTAAAGCTCAGTAGAATCCAGCTATGTTCTCGGTAGGCAAGGCACACGAGCGGTGAGTCGCCCAAATTGAATTGAATTGTTGGATTGGGGGCAGAAGGGGAAAGGAAGCCAGAAGAGGGAGTGGAAGGACATGGCTCGAGGTGTGGGGGCTGAGAATGCCATGTAACTATTGGCTTGTCCAAAGGAGTATGATGCAAAGAAATATGTACAGTACATAGTTGGCAGTACATATTAGTATTCCTGCGATGTCTGGTGCTCGGAATGGTCGCATCGTAGTGTGTCTGTCAGCGATGCAGAAGTGGGCGTACTACATAGATATCAGTAAAAAAATTGATCCTTACCAGAGCGTCAGAGGCTAGTTATCTACCAACGCTTACGGAGGCATCGGAGGCTATGTAAATAGAACTGCTCGCGTCGCTAGGCGCCTGACGCTTAGGGACCTTAAGGACGCTCAGGGCGTTCTTAGGGTTAACAAATCACTTTATCGATACTCCGCAGTGGAGGAGTAGGGGACGAACATCTTTGTCATTCCTTTGTCATTCCCCTTGTCCGAGTCCCTCGTTTCGGCTGCGACACCACTTGTAAATTTTCTTGGTGCGCATCTCTTATTCTTGGGACGGGACTGGGTGGAGGGCAAGTATGAAAAGTTCACCGGATCGTTGTCGCTGAGAGAGGGGGTTCCCAACGGGGTGAGCGAGTATTGCCCGTCCTAGAGAGAGAGTGGAGTGATAGAGACACAGAGAGAGGGAGATGAGGAGAGCGATGATGGATGCGATAAACAGTACGAGTTGAGAGTTTCGCTCGCATTCTATCTCAATGACTATTGTCTAGAAGTAAGAAAGAAAGAAAGGAAGGAAAAAAGAAGAAAGGAAAAAAGAAAGAAAGGAAGGAAAAAAGAAGGAAAGGAAAAAAGAAAGAAAGAAAGATGGTACAAAGTGCCAGGCTGTTGCACAACGCTGATTTCAGTCTGGTGCCCTTTGCTCCTGTCGAGACGGCGTTGCTCCCATTGGCGCAGCGTGCCAGAGCGGCGAGAAGTATTTCCAACACAAAGGAGAGCCTGCAACGTGCCCGCCACCGCGCGGACAGCAGGCGGGAAAAACGGACAAAATGTACGACGCCATAGTCTAGGTAGGATGTATGCGTCCTCAAACTAGGACAACCTCGTTGAACTGAAAAATGCCTACGCTAGGAAGCGGCTATAAAACTATTTAGGGGGGAATACTACTCCGCCTTTCGAGAGGAGAAGGAAGTCAAGGTAGTCCGCCAGTTGGCGTCAGCGGGGTAACAGTCATTTCCTTCCAGCGCCGGAAGACGGGACAGTTACACGTCACGCAGGCGCTTTGCGGACATGCAGAGCCGATCGTACCCCCCGCGGCGGCGAGACTGGGATCCTGAAATGCACATACGTACGACGGAAACGATCAAGATGGCAAGTCCGCAGGCGGTCACACGGGTAGTGCTTAGATGCTCACTTGAATTCCTGGATAAGTATATAGCGAGATATGAAAACCGTTTTCTCCTGCCAACCGCTACCAATTGTCTCCCAAAGACTAAAGAAACCTCCATCCCGTTTCTCATCCAGGGCTAAGTTTGATCGCCGCATGGGCAAGCGACGACATAATGCGGGAAGAGCGGACGCTCTCGGGAGCGTAGCGACGGTCGTAGGCAGTGGCGAGCGGGTCGTGGACAAGGTCCTCGTCGATGTACTGAGCAGTCAACTTTCCGCCCTTCCTCTGGTCCTCCGGGATGGGTTTTTTGTGGCGCTTCTCGGTGCGGAGCTCCTCGAGGTGAACGACATGGTCGCAGACGCACTCGCGGCTGACGGTGTAGACACGAGGCGCGTTGCGTCGCTGGGTGCGCAGAGCTTCGACTTCACGAGATTGTCTTGCGCGTCAAGGTGACGTACTTGTCGCGTACCTCGGCTAAACTGCAGCCGAGGTCACGCAGGTTCTCGATTTGCTGCGTCGCCTTCGACCGCACGATGAGCGCGGGGATCTTGAACTGCTGGCAGTTTTCGAGCACGTTCGCATCGATCTGTGTGAAGCGCAGCACAAATGGTCAGCAAGCGGGACGGAAATGCGCAGACATCCCTACATAGAACCTTACCATATCGTAGACTAGAACGATGAAGTCAAAGATGAATAACCCCTGCTGGTTGAAATACTGCCACGTGGGGATATCGAAGGTGCCAGCACCCGGAACATCGAACCAGATGAAACGTGGGTATGGCATCTCGGTGCGCGGGTCCGGATACCTCGTCACTTCGAACGTCGTCTCGATAACACCGACGCCTACAACGCCCGGGTCGCCCGGCTTCAGGCCGCGCAACGCGTTGATGAGTGACGACGTGCCGCTGCCGCTGGGGCCACAGGTGGCGGCGTGGAGGCGCTCGACGCTGTGCTGAATTCCGTTTTTGGCGGCGTCATATTCCTCCTACATCGGGTACACGATGGGTTGGATTCCGTCCTTGAGCTGCTTGCTGGTCGCTGCGAGCTCGCGCTCGAAGGCTGCGTGTTCATCGTCGGTACGGCGCTTTCGTTCTTCGGCGTCCTTCTTGGCCAGCTCCTCGCGCAGACTAGCCTGCTGCTCGCGGCGCTCGCTCTCGATCTTTTGATGCTCGATCTCGCGTTCATATATGATTCTCTCCACTTCAGCACGGCGCAGCCCCTCCTCTGCTTCCTTCCTGAGCTTTTCCTCCTGAGCTTTTCCTCCTGACGCCTCGCCTCGGCTGCCTCCTCCTCGCGCTTCTTGGCCAGGGCGGCCTGAGCGTCGACGCGGCGCTGGTGGGCTTCTCTCTCCTCGGTGGTCTTACGCTACTCCTCGGCCAGGTCATTCCTGAGCTGTTCTTCGCGCTCCGCAGCCAGCCTAACCTCCTCCTCCCCCAGCTTTGCCTGGCGTTCCTGCTCCTCGAGCCTTCTCATCGCGGCCTCCATGCGTGCAGCTTCCTCTTCCCTCCTGAGCTTCTCTTCCTCCTCGCGTCTCTGCTGTCGCTCCGCCTCCTCCTTGCGCTTCCGTTCGTCCTCCTCCCTCCTCTGGCGGTCGGCGGCCTCCTGCCTCTCCCTCTCCTCCTCCCACTTGCGCCGCAGCTCTTCCTCGTGCCTGGGCCTCTCGTTTAGATGGTTGACTGTTTCGTTGTGGTGGTTGGGAGGCTCGCAGTGTCTACGACCCATCACGCCGTTTGCCTGTTGTCGTAGCTTTCTACAGTAGTCAGTCCTCGCCTCTCGCCACTCGTAGTCTTAGGTTTCGGATGGACAAACTTTCAAACAGGTATCGGCCGGTCGCAAAAGGAGGAGAGGAAGGAAGGGTAAGAGTGCGACGGAGGAGCGGTGAAAGGGAGGGTTCACGAACGCGTTACATAACAGGAGCAAACCTGACACCGGGCCACCGACGCCGCCCGCATGCCTTGTGTACCACCTTTCCCGACTTACCTGCCGTGTTTGCTCGTTTTCCTATCTTTCTTTGTTCCCTTGCTGCCTAGATAACTATGCCTGCGGGCGAGCGTATGTGCGGTTTGCTACTAGACACACATGGCCAACGGCTGGCCGTATGAGCCAATAGGAACGGACAAGCCAGAGAACATGTTTGCGTGCAAGCTGCATCCACCGCCGATCACACAAACCACAAAGAAAAACTTCTTCACGCCGTGGAATACACGCCGTGCAACGTGCCGATGGGACGTATCGTCGCGGAGCAACCAATCATCAGGGTTGTCGTTAAGTTGAGAATGCGGATAGCAGCTTTCGCGGCTACGGCTGCCTGTCCTGATCGCCACACGGGACGGTGGTGGCCGGTTACAACTTACAAGATGGGTTCGTACGGTGGATGCACATGCCGAATGCTCAGCTGGCGAGAGGAATACACTTCCAGGGCCCGCTGAGCCAGTTGTGGTTATCTCCATACTTATTCCATGGTACCTAACTTATCTTCCGCAACCAACACTGTTTCGTTGATGACTGGGGGTGGGAGGCCGGCGCAAGCGCTTCGGTGTCAACGCCCACCCTTGGGAAAAGGAATAAAAAAATCGCCAATGCAACACAGCGACAGACAAGACGCAGCGCCAGCTACAGGCTATGTACAGCGATTGCTATAGGAAAAACACAGCACCTGTGCAATACGCCGCCCGGGAGTGGGGAACCAATCTGCAATTGAAAGTCGGCACGTTCAGCGTTGCGATCTTCTGGAGGATATACAATCCTTGATGTGCTAGTCGGTAACTGCCCGCCTGTATGCGGTGATAGCCGGCAGCTCGAATGGCTTCGAAGGTATGTGCGGACATGTGAACTGCCATGATTATTGCCACCGCCTCAAGGAGAAATTATTGAGATTTGTGAGTTTGCCTCCGTTATGTTACCATCTTGCGCAGCCCTGTGGCTCGCTTTTTGCGTACTCCGGGATGGTGGGAATTGATGCCCACTGCTGTTAAGTCTCGCCGCCCCTTCGGCCGGCCCGCGGGCCCCAGTGCGTGCGCTTATTACCAATGCCCTTTTAATATCATGTATGAGCGAGCGTCTTAGGATCGGTGTCGCGATGATTACAACGCGATAGGGTAGTCGGAAGATAGGACTCCTGCCTTCGCGCCTCGCGGTGCTGCGGTGGGGTCTGGGGCCTGGGCCTTCGGCCTCACCATGATCTATTAAGGTCGCTGTGAGTAATGATAAGTTTAAAATATATATAAAGCTTCGACCGGCCCCCGCTGCCCACCCCTTCGATTTTCACAATCTCGCCCCGGGGGGGGCAGTTTTGATGGGGTTGCTAAGTATTGTCCGGCGCTGTGCCTTGTCACGGCGCTTTGTGTTTTTCCAATTGCAGTCATCAATAATCAGCGGTAGCGGCAGACAAACACTGTCGCTAGTACCCATATGACTGCACCACCCATCGGCCAGGAGGTCCCGGATCTTCCACTGGCTCTTCCACCTCCCAGTCTCCTTCCACAGCTCCGCCCACACGATTTTCCGCTGGGCTTTCCACTCTGGGAACACATTGTGTTGGAGCTTATGGCCTTTGCTGGTATACGTTGCTGGAGAAGACAGTATAGGAATCCTCAGAGGAAATTAAGGAGATAGGATTCTTCACCGTAGAACGAGACTTCGTGTCGAGAGTTGGGAGAACGGTCGGTTTCTTCTCACTGTATAGAAGGTTGTATTTATCTATGAAGTTTCGCGCTGCTCGTTCGCCGCTATTACTGCCATGCTTGGCGCCCAGACTGCACTAGTCGCTGACTCCCTGCGCCATGCGTCCGGCGGCGCCACCAGCGCCATGCCTCCAGCGCCGAGAAGCTTTTCCAACACCTTGAAAAGGTGCTCCCGAGTCTGAATCTGGTACCGGCACCATCAGCACTGCGGGGTGGGCCGGTTCTTCGTCCCGTTTTTTTTTTGTTTAATCATACTCGCATACAGGCTATCTAGACTATGGCGGCGTGCATTTTCTCCGTTTCCCGTCTACTATCCGCGCGGTGGCGGCATGTTTCAAGCTCCCCTTCGCCCTACGCCCAGGCCTGACCCAAGAGGTTGAGATAAGCACCAAGGAATAATTTAACACAAGAAATCGCGGCCGAAAGGAAAGACTTGGACAAAGGCAATGGGAAAGAAAGACTTACACAAAGGGAATCACAAAAAGAAGAAGAAGCTCGTCCCCTACTCCTCTCCCGTGGACCCCATGAAGAAAGGAGTGGGTAGGAACAGCGGGAGTTCCTCCCCGGCACCCAGCTCCTGCGCCTTTGCCTCTCTCTCCTACTCCCGCTCCCGGCGTTCCTACTCAGAAGCCTCACTCCCCGCATCGTACTCGGCCAGCACCACCTTTCCTACATCCGTGGCGGAGAGGAAGTCCAGTACCGCCTGGCTGCACCTCCCATCGGCCAGGAGGTCCCGGAATTTGCACCGGCTCTTCCACTTCCCGGTCTCATTCAGCACCTCCGCCCACAGGATTTTCTGCTGTGCCTTCCACTCCGGGCACACCTTGAAGAGATGCTCCCGAGTCTGCACCTGGTACCGGCACCACCAACACTGCGGGGTGGGTTGGCTCTTCGCCTAGTGGAGGTACTGCCCGGAAAGGCAGTCCCCGTCTTTACCTGGTAGAACCGTGATGCGAGCCTCTTGGTGCTCCTGGCAGCCGTGCTGTCCGGCCTCTGGCTTTTCAGCGTCCTGTATTTCGTTTTGGAGGTCCGGCCCCAGCCCATTGGTGCGCCTCCGCCCACTTCTTCTCGGTCTCCCGCTTAAGGTGCATAAGAAACCTTGGGAGAGGCATCACGCGTGCCTCTACCGCCATTCCACCCCGCGGGCGTCTGCCTCTTCCGCCACAATATTTGCCCATTCGTCAGCATTTGCGTTGCGGTGACTCCCTTGTGTGTCGGCCATCACCGAATCTCAATAGTGATGCCTGACCTCGCCCTCCGCAGTGTGGATATGCTTTCTCACCTGGAGCGCGTGTTTCTGGCCGGAGCGAGGCTCCTCCGAGGTCATCCGTCTGATGGCTGCTTAGGCATCCGCGAAAATCGTGACCCGTTCCGGGTCGTGTCATCGGGATGCCGACTTCAGCGCTCTCGCAAGGGCCGCGCACTCCGCATCGTAGGCCTCCTAGTTGTATCCATGTGGGTTTTTATGCCTACCTAAGTTTAGCCCCTCTTCCATACCACCGCGTATCCTGTAGCCCTATCATCGAGCCGTGGCCCGTCCGTAAACATGGTGAGCCCCGGTCGATCCTTCTCTGCCTCGGCTTTGGCTCCCTCCTCCCCCTTCTGCAGTAGCTCCGTGTCGAAAGTTTCCAGTTCCTCTAACAAAACTGTGCTCTCCGTCTTGCCCGCGTATGCCAGGGCATTGGCGAGTCTTCGGCTGATAGCTGTCGGTGAACCCACTATCTCCCTCGCCTGATCTCCCTGCAGCAGGCTGAGTATCCGTAGTCCGAAGTTCCGAACCGCCGCTGCCTATTCTCCAGCTGCGTTGTCGCTGCCCCGGGTCCAGACTCCATTAAGAGGGCGCCCAGGTTAGTTGTCCGAAACCAGCCTGTCGTGACTCGTCGCTCGCGCTTCTTGGTTGACCAGTACGTAGCTGAAGCTCGTTTGTCTAGGCGACGGTACCCCCGGGTGTGGTCGCCTATCCACCACAGCTCCGATCCAAACATGGCGACTGACTGGATGCATGCTGTCATGGCCTTTCCACATGTCCGCTCGCGGCTCGTTGTCTTGGCTCGGTATTGCGGAAAGGAAGAATGCGGGCGTGGCGGATGTTAGGTAATCGTCGGTTAGCGCGGGGCGACGGATATCCTATGAGGAGCCGTCGCCCCCATTTCTTCGTCTTTTCTTCTTAACGCAACAGGTGGTATGGTGTGGTGCGGAGGAGCGCACATAGATACCTAGTCTGTAGCGCCGAACACACCCGAGATAAAATTCACTTACCGGTGTAGCCAAGCAATACCACGGCTGCCGTCGCATCTGTGTCTTGCCCTCTTGCTGCTACCTCTTGTCTTGTCCTCTTGTCTTGTCCCTTGTCATCTGGCTTGTCCTACGTCATGCGCTCTGGTCGTATCCTCTTGTCCCGTCGCTCACGCGCTCGTCGCTCAGTCACTCGTCTGCACGCCCTTCTCGCCCGCTTGTCCGCTACCTGGAGCCCTCCTGCCAAGGTTCATAGACTGGTATGAGCGAGTAAGTTGTATACATAAGTAGGTATAATACATATTTTGCGAGTATCATAGGTACGTCAAATATCAATTGGGCATGTAAATTTATTTGCCATATGACCTTTGGTACTCAGTAAAACTACCGCTGTTTAAATGCTGTTATACCAACCAAATTTATTTTCTCCAGTTACCGCATCATTGTCTTTCTTATGCGAGTTACATGACTAGGTACTATGCGGTAGCAATATTGGTATCGGCTTTATCCCCCATGGACCCCTCCCGGAACCGAATATCCAGCGTGGACCCCTCTATCCATGATTGACCCCTCCCAAAATTTCATAATAACATCTAGACGCGGGGTGGCCTAAACCTTTTCGGGTTCTACAGCGTGGCGGGGGTTTATTGGGAATATGCGGCAGGCAACGTCCATTATTGCTTGGATTGTAAGTTGTAACCTCTCCTCCGCATGTCGCCCTTTTGTACTCTCTTTTTAGCAGGACTACCCTAAGGTACATATCTTGGTCGAGGTCAAATTTGTTTTCTCCACTATTATCTCCCGCTATGCAGCGAGTTCGGGCCCAGCTTGGTAACCTTTTAGAACTCGGAATCGAGCGGCGCCATGTTGGGTTTGTAGGTTTCGGCCCAGCTGCCGGGAGGTAGCATGTAGTCGATTGGAGCATTGCCTTAAGATGACGGATGGTTGCGACCGCATGGCCACATAGTATGCCCGTGTTCTGACAACGAATACAGGAGCAGGTAGATGCCATGAAATCCGCAGGGGAAGACTGACCATCATGTCTCCGGGTGACGTGACTCTTGGTACTACTGCCTGTACTTATACCGACCGGTCCTCTTCAGCGATCCACGGAGCAGTAAAGCTTGAACCCACGGAGTGCAACGTTGGGGCTGCCGTCTGTTGGGTGGCTTTCTGATGCCATAGAAAACGTTTGCGCATCTCCTTATGGCAAAATCTGACCACCTTATCAATGATCAGAAGGCCGCGTTCCTCCCTTGTCTGTGGCACGCAGGTTCCAAGTTATTTCGTCCATATATTCCATATATACATGCATTGGAAGGTATCTAAAATGTTTTCTCTCTGTCTCAATACCGCCGGTCTTCAGTGGCTTCAGTATACGGTACACATACGGCACGGTGGGAGAATAAATGTGGCCGCCGAGAATAAAAGTAGTGATTTAACTCGGTGATTTGCCCTGCTCAAAGCTGCTACGCGACGCAATCTTGTGAAGGGCCAACGTGGATAATGAGGTCTACGCTGGATATTTTGGTTCTGGGAGGGGTTCATGGGGGGAGAAGCCGTATTTACATTTATAGATGAGTATGTAGGTAGGTACGGAAGGCCAAACGAGAATAAACCCCTTACGCAGTGTTTTGGCATTGTACCATATGTGACCATTACGCGGTAATTTTGGATGACCTGATTAGCCGACGATAGGGGCTACGAAAGAATAACAGCAATCACCACATCTGTCTTGCAATAGTGGTAATGTGATTAGTCTTTAGTGAGCAATCATTCCTTCAGAAGATGGTCACCCATCTTGAAGCCTAAGTTCTGCTAATAGAGTATGATATCTCTCTTGTCGAAGGTGTTTGAAAGATCTCTGTTGCGTAATATCTGGTTGCTATATACATAACTATTTTCAAACGAAAGGTGCAGTCAGGCGATTTTGACTTCCTTCCACCACCCGGGTGGGCAAGAGAGTGGCGAACCCGGCTGAAGAGGTTGCTCAGAGGCGTCGGAATGGGAACTGCAGGAGAGATGAAATGGATAAGGAGAGGAGACGAAGGGATGGGGAAATGGAGGCAGAGGTGGAGGAGCGTTTCGAGTCACTCCCAGCGAACTTCACTTCCCTGTTGACGATAGAAGAGACGGAGGAGGAATAAGGGGAGTGGGCAATTCCTCCGTGGTTTCTTTCATCTCTCTTTACCGCATTTCCTATTCCTAGGTGCGCTCTGCATCTTCACGGGACGGGCAAGGGCAGGGGACGTCGCAACGGGCAGTCGGTGGATAGTGGATGGAAAACGGAGTATACATTCCGTCGTAGTCTAGACAGGATGCGTGCGAGTAATGAACAAACCAACAAAAAGTTCTCGAAACCACCCCTTTGCTAAGGTATGAAGCGAAATATAAAAACTGTCTTCTCCCACAAACTGCTACCAATTGTCCCCCAAAACCAAAGAAACTTCCATTCCGTTGCTCACCCGAGGCTGAGGTTAACCGCCGCATGGGCGAGCGACGACATAATGCGCGACGAGCGGACGGTCTCAGACGCGTAGCGACGGTCGTAAGCAGTGGCGAGCAGATCGCGGACAAGGTCTTCCTCGTCGATGTACTGAGCAGTCAACTTTCCGCCCTTCTTCTGCTCTTCTGGGATGCGTTTTTTGGTGCGCTTCTCGGCGCGGAGTTCCTCGAGGTGGACGACGTGGTCGTAGACACACTCGCGGCTGACGATGTATACACCTGGCGCGTTGCGGTCGCCGGGCGCGTACAGCTTCGACTTGACGAGGTTGTCCTGCAGGTTCTTGCGCGTCAGGGCGACGTACTTGTCGCGTGCCTCCGCTAAACTGCAGCCGAGGTCGCCACGCAGGTTCTCGATTTGCTGCGTCGCCTTCGACCGCACGATGAGCGCGGGGATCTTGAAGCGCTGGCAGTTTTCGAGCACGTTCGCATCGATCTGCGTGAAGCGCTGCACAGTTGGTCAGCAATCGGGACGGGAGTGCGCAGACGTCCCTAGATAGAACCTTACCATATCGTAGACCAGAACGATGAAGTCAAAGATGAATAACCCCTGCTGGTTGAAATACTGCCACGTGGGGATGTCGAAGGTGCCAGCACCCGGAACATCGAACCAGATGAAACGCGGGTATGGCATCTCGGTGCGCGGGTCCGGATACCTCGTCACTTCGAACGTCGTCTCGATAACACCGACGCCTGCAGCGCCCGGGTCGCCCGGCTTCAGGCCGCGCAACGCGTTGATGAGTGACGACTTGCCGCTGCCGCTGGGACCGCAGATGGCGGCGTGGAGACGCTCGACACTGTACCGGACTCTGACTTTGGCAGCATCGTATTCCTCCTTTGTCGGGTACACGATGGGTTGGATTCCGTCCTTGAGCTGCTTGTTGGTCGCTTCGAGCTCGCGCTCGAAGGCCGCGCGTTCATCGTCGGTACGGCGCTTAAGTTCTTCGGCGTCCTTCCTGGCCTGCTCCTCGCGCAGCCTTGCCTCCGTCTCGCGGCGCTCGCTCTCGATCTTTTGATGCTCGATCTCGCGTTCATATTTGATTCTCTCCTCTTCGGCACGGCGCAGTCTCTCCTCCGCTTCCTTCCTGAGCTTTTCCTCCTGGCGCCTCGCCTCGGCTGCCTCCTCCTCGCGCTTCTTGGTCAGGGCGGCCTGAGCGTCGACGCGGCGCTGGTGGGCTTCTCTCTCCTCGTTAGTCTTCCGCTGCTGCTCGGCCAGGTCCTTCCTGAGCTGTTCCTCTCGCTCCGCAGCCAGCCTAACCTCCTCCTCCCTCAGCTTTGCCTGGCGTTCCTGCTCCTCGAGCCGTCTCATCGCGGCCTCCATGCGTGCAGCCTCCTCTTCCCTTCTGAGCTTCTCTTCCTGCTCGCGTCTCTGCTGTCGGTCGGCCTCCTCCTTGCGGTTGCGTTCGTCCTCCTCCCTCCTCTGGCGGTCGGCGGCTTCCTGCTTCTTCCGCTCCTCCTCCCACTTGCGCTGCTGCTCCTCCAACTTGCGGCGCTGCTCTTCTTCGTGCCTAAGCCTCTCGTTTAGATGGTTGACCGTTTCGTTGTGGTTGTTCGGGGGCTCGCAGTGTCCACCACCCATCACGCCGTTTACCTGTTGTCGTAGTCTCCTGCCGCACTCAGTCCTTGCCTCTCGCCTCTCGCAGTCTCGGGTTTCGGAAGGGCATACTTTAAAAAGGTAGAGTTGGCAGATCCCAATAGGAGCACAGGGAGGAAGGGTGAGAGTGTGATTGAGGAGCGGGGAAATAGAGGTGTGCGAGCGAGATATATACCTGACACCGAGCCCCCCTGTCGAATTACCTGCCGTGTTTCCTCGTTTCCCTATCTCTCCTTGTTGCTTGCTGGCTAGATAGCTATGCCTGCGAGAGCGCGCGACTGCGGTTTGCTACTAGATGCACTGGCCGCAGCAGCCAACAGGAACGGACAAGCCAGTGGACATGTTTTCGTGCGAGCCGCATCCATTGTCGATCACACAATTTTCAAAGAAAACTTCTTCTCCGGGCCGTGGAATGCAAGCCGTGCAGCGTGCAGATGGGACGTGTCGTCGCTACAGACCAACCAATCATCAGAGTCGTTGTTTAGTATGTTGAGAATGCAGACCGTAGCTTTTGCGCGCGGATTGCGGCCACGGCTGCGAGGCGGGATACGGAATGGGCACGTACGGTGCATACACCTGCCAAATGCTCGACCGGCGAGAGGAATCTCTAGGGTGAGTTGAGCTGAGCCCGTTGGACTTATCACTGTGCTTTCCCATAGGACGCCATTATCTCCCAAACCCCACGACTGATTCGTTGATCACTGGGGGCGGCCAGCGCGAGCGCTTTGGAGTCGACTCCACCCAACGGAAAAGAAAATAGCGCCGTGACAACATGTAGCACCTGTGCAACAAAACGCGTCGCTGGGGAAAGGGAAAACCAGTGCGTTTGAATTTTGGAACGTTCAGCGTTGACAATTTTGTTCTGGAGGGACTTCAGGACTTGATGTGCCAGCAATCGCGTCATTATCATTCTGATGTACGAGTTACATGACAGCTAAACGGCAATAGTATTTGTACATGTTCAAGCCTGGTGGGCAAATTGGGTTTTTCCTAGATTTTTTTTTTGTTTAGTCATTACTCGCATGCGACCTATCTAGATCACGGCGAGATTATGTACATACAGTCCTTTTCCTGTCCGCGGGTTTTTCCTAGATGGGCCGGCCCGCCGGCCGGCGGGCTTGTTTGCCTGGCCGACCAGACCACCTAGCAAATAGAAAAGCAGTGAAAGACCTATGCTACGCCTGAGGGATATGATGACAAGAAAGGAAGGCCGAATTAAGAGAGAATGGGTGGGTGTTGTTGCTCCTATGATTGGCGGATTCTGTCCGGCGAGGATGATGTACTAGGACAGAGCATAAGTAAAGCCGTGTCCACCTCCAATACCCCGCCATCTAACACCTCCAGTGGTTTCTCTATGGCTGACCCCTTTTGGTGGGTTCTCACGGCGTCCTTTTTGCTTCATGGTTTCGTGCAACAACCGAACAAATTTTCGCGTAACGTAATGACCGAACTTGCGCGTGACGGGTGGGCGGGCGGGCAGAGGATGAATTTCGACGTGTATCTCGCTACTTAACTCAACTTCATCAACCACGCCAACCCCCTGACTACAAGCGACGCCCAGCGCTTATGTTAGGGGGGTGGACACCATATTACCCCCCCACCCTAGTACATACAGGATATGGTATCAACCCTGCTCAGCAACTCACTAAGTACGCAGAATTGGGTGACTAATCCCCGACGGAACTTAATTCCTCCCACAGCTGCGACAGCCCACTAAGTACGCAGAATTGGGTGACTAATCCCCGACGGAACTTAATTCCTCCCACAGCTGCGACAGCCCACTAAATAAAAAAGTTGAGGAGCCTGCGCATATAAATGACACCACGTCATCCCACTGTCATAACGTTCGACCACACAACCCCGATTTGTTCCTGAGCGATGTCTCCCTCATATCACAATCAAGCACCACAACCATCCTCAACACAATTCCATCTACCACAACTCCGTCCACCACAACTTGATCACAAATACACCTAATTCACCAATGCTTTACACCGCCTCGGAACGCTCAGTATTCTCACACACCATTTACTGCCACGCAAGCAGTTATCCCCGAAAACGATGTATCTGAGGAGAATCCTTACGCTCTCTTTTTTCGTGAAACCTTTAAAGAGTTTCAAAATTGGATGCAGAAAGATGAGAGTCGGGTAAGACTATGGCGGCAACTCTCCACTATTGCTAAAAAAAAAAGAGTGGAAACCAATTAGCGGAGAAGCTAGTGGGAGGAGAGGAAACAGTGGGACGGGTATTAAAACCCAGAAAGCGGGTGAAGGGGAACTGAATGGTATGTAAATTAGCTAAACAAACGAGTTGTCCTTACAATAATAACAGACAAACCGAGCTGTAGTCTACCGCGCTTCTGTTCTACCTGTATACCTTTCCTCAGGGGCCCGGTCTATTTGCTATTTACTATTTTCTGGGTGGTCCTGTGCCGACAGTATCAGTGCTCTATTTGGTTGGGGGGTCAGCCACCTGGCAAACCCAGACAGTTGACTGAACAGCATGCTTGTCGGCCGGCAGGCTAGCCTGTCCTTAAACAGGCCAGCCCATCGAGTAAACGAGAAAATTTGCCCTACAGGCTAGAACATACATATTCGTACGTGAGTATGTATGTAGGTAGGTCAAACAAGAAGAAACCCCTTATGCATTATTTTTGCATTGTAGCCATTGCATTATGCGGTAATTTCGGATGAAACGCTTAGCCGACGATAGGCGCTATGAAAGAATAACACAATCACCACATCTGTCTTACAGTAGTGACATTGTGGCTAGTTTTAATGAACAATCCTTCCTTCTTTTTTTTTACATCAATACTTACATTCGACCTTGGTGAGATCATGGCGAGCCGCAATCTCTCCTTCAGAAGATGGTCAACCATCTCGGAGTCCAAGTTGATCTGCTGAGTATTACTCTTGTCGAATGTTTTTGAAAAACCACAACATATGTACGTAATTATTTTTCGGATGAAAGGTGCAGTCAGGCGATTTGGGACTTCCTTTTTGCCACCCGGGTGAGCAGGGAATTGCCGAACCCAGCTGACGAAGGTGCTCAAAGAGTGGCGGCGGAATGGAGACTACGGGGGAGAGATAAAAGATAAGGAAAGGAGACGGAGGGAGAGGGAGATGAGGTCAGAGGCGGACGGCGTCTCAAGTCACTCCCAGCAACTTTACTTCCTTATTGACGATAAGTACAGGTGGAGGATGACGAATTAGGCAAGTAGGAGCAAGGGTTCGGTTGTTCTTTACGTGGTTACTTTTATCAATTTCTTTACCGCATCTCCTACGCTATTCCATTGGTGCGCATTGTAGAGTATCTTTGCGGGACAAGGCAAGGGAAGCCACAACGCGCCTTTTGCGGACAGGGTATGGGAACAGGAGTACGTATTTTGCATTAGCCTCAACGGGCTACATGCGAGTAATGAATAAACAAATAAAAACAACTATTCCAAACTACCCCATGCCTTCCTAGGCATAAAGCGAGATATAGAACCGTTTTCTCCCGCCACCCGCTACCAGTTGTCTCCCAAAAACCGACGAGACCTCCATCCCGTTGCTCATCCGAGGCTAAGCTTGACCGCCGCATGGGCAAGCGACGACATAATGCGCGACGAGCGGACGACCTCGGGAGCATAGCGCCGGTCGTAGGCAGTGGAGAGCAGATCGCGGACAAGGTCTTCTTCGTCGATGTACTGAGCAGTCAACTTTCCGCCCCTCCTCTCATCTTCCGGGATGAGTTTCTTGTTGCGCTTCTCGGTGCGGAGTTCCTCGAGGTGGACGACGTGATCATAGACGCACTCGCGGCTGACGATGTAGACGCGTGGAGTGTTGCGGTCGCCGGGCGCGTACAGCTTAGATTTCTCGAGATTGTCCTGCAGGTTCTTGCGCGTCAGGGTGATGTATCTATGGCGCGCCTCGGCTAAACTGCAGCCGAGATCGCCTCGCAGGTTCTCGATTTGCTGCGTCGCCTTCGACCGCACGATGAGCGCGGGGATCTTGAAGCGCTGGCAGTTTTCGAGCACATCCGCGTCGATCCGCGTGAAGCGCTGGATTATTGGTCAGCAAGCGGGACGGGAAAGCGCACAAGCCTGCATAGAAGCTTACAATATCGTAGACCAGAACAATGAAGTCAAAGATGAATAACCCCTGCTGGTTGAAGTACTGCCAAGCGGGGACGTCGAAGGTGCCAGCACCCGGAACATCGAACCAGATGAAACGCGGGTATGGCATCACGGTGCGCGGGTCCGGATACCTCGTCACTTCGGACGTCGTCTCGATGACACCAACGCCTGCAGCGCCTGGGTCGCCTGACTTCAGGCCGCGCAACGCGTTGATGAGCGACGACTTGCCGCTACCGCTGGGGCCGCAGATGGCGGCGTGGAGGCGCTCGGCGCTGTACTGGACTCTGACTTTGGCGGCGTCATATTCCTCCTGCGTCGGATACACGATGGGTTGGATTCCGTCCTTGAGCTGTTTGTTGGTCGCCTCGAGCTCGCGCTCGAAGGCCTCGCGCTCCTCGTCGGCACGGCGCTTAAGTTCTTCGGCCTCCTTCCTGGCCTGCTCCTCGCGCACCCTGGCCTCCGTCTCGCGGCGCTTGTTGTCCATCTTTTGACGCTCGATCTCGCGCTCGTACTTGATTCTCTCCTCTTCGGCACGGAGAAGTCTCTCCTCCGCTTCTTCCCTGAGCTTTTCCTCCTGACGCCTCGCCTCGGCTGCCTCCTCCTCGCGCTTCTTGGTCAGGGCGGCCTGAGCGGCGACGAGGCGCTGGTGGGCTTCTCTCTCCTCGGTGGTCTTGCGTTGCTGCTCGGCCAGGTCCTTCCTGAGCTGTTCCTCGCGTTCCACAGCCAGCCTAACCTCCTCCTCCCTCAGCTTTGCCTGTCGCTCCTGCTCCTCGAGCCGTCTCATCGCGGCCTCCATGCGTGCAGCCTCCTCTTCCCTCCTGAGCTTCTCTTCCTCCTCGCGTCTCTGCTGTCGCTCAGCCTCCTCCTTGCGGTTGCATTCGTCCTCCTCCCTCCTCTGGCGGTCGGCGGCCTCCTGCTTCTTCCGCTCCTCCTCCCACTTGTGCTGCTGCTCCTCCCATTTGCGCCGCTGCTCTTCCTCGTGCTTGAGTTTGTCCTCTAGCTCCTTGATCGTGTTGTTGTCATCTCTCGGGGGCTCGCAGTGTCCACCAGTCATCACGCCGTTTACCTGCTGTTGTAGTTTGCTATTGCACTCAGTCCTTGCTTCCCCCCTCTCACAGTCTCACGTTTCGGAAGGACATACTTTACAAAGGTTGAGTCGGCCGGTCGTAATAGGAGCACAGGAAGGAAGGGTGAGAGTGTGATGGAGGAGAGGCGAAGTAGAGGGGTACGAACGAGTTATAAACTCGACACCGAGCCACCAGCGCCGACCGCATTCCCCGTCCGCCGAGTGCCCCCCTTCCAACCTACCTGCCGTGTTTGCCCGTTTTCCTACCTCTCCTTGTTGCTTTGTTGTCTAGATATGTAACCATACCTGCAAGTGCGCGCAAGTGCGGTTTGCTACCGGACGCACACGGCCAACGACTGGCCGCAGCAGCCAATAGGAACGGACAAGCCAGAGGGGATATTTGTGTGCGAGCCGCATCCATTGTCGATCACACAAATTGCAAAGAAAGATTTCTTCTCTGGGCCGTGGGATGCAGGCCGTGCAGTGGTCGTCACTGCAGAGCAACCAATCATGAGGGTCGTCGTTTAGTAAGTTGGGAATGCGGACCGCGGCTTTTGCGCGCGGATTGCGGCCACGGCCGCCTAGTTCTTGCCGCCGTACGGGATAGGGTGGTGGCGATGGGTACTCTAGCGTACATACGGTGCCTACACTTGCTGAATGCTCGACCGGCAAGAGGAATATCCAGGGTGAGCTGAGCTTAGCCCGTTGATGCTAATCTCTGTGCTTTTTCGTAGTACGCCTTAATCTTCCGCAACCCAGGACTGATTCGGTGATGACTGGGGGCGGCCAGTGCGAGCGCTTCGGTGTCAACCCCCACCCATGGGAAAAGAAAGAAAAGAGCGACGTGACAATACAGCGACAGACAAGACTCATCACCAACTACACGCTATTTACAGCGACTGCTACAGGATAAACACAGCAACGCCGCCGGGGAGAGGGAAACAAGTCAGCGTTTGAAAGGCCGCTCGAATGGCCTCGATGGTATGTGCGGACATGTGAACTCCCATGATTTGTGCCACCACCTCAAGGAGAAATTATTGAGCGTTGTGAGTTTGCCTCCGCTAGGTATGTCACCATCTTGCGCAGCCCCGCGGCTCGCCTGTTGCTTATCCTGGGATGGTGGCAATTGATGCCCCACTTCGATTTTCTCGGTCTTGCCGCGGGGACGCAGTTTTGCTGGGATTGTAAAGAAATTTTCTGGTACTGTGTCTTGTCATGGCGCTTTGTGTTTTTCCAAATGCAGTCATCAACGAACAGCGGTGGCGGCGGATAAACACCGTGTGTCACTCTTACGAGGATTTTCTATGCACGTTGTGCGCGCTTATGCGCACATACAACTTTGCCCCCAAACCTGAGTACATACTTGTACTGTAGCATAAATCCTGCAAACAACCTGCTAGTGCATTAAAAACTGCACCTGTCAGTTGTCGCGGCTCGTTGTCTTGGCTCTGAATTGCGGAAAAATGTGAGCTGTCGGGGAATGGTGGGTAAGCGTCGCCCCCATTTTTCCTTCTTTTCTTCTTTACGCAACAGGTGGTGCGGTGTGGAGGAGCGCGCATACCTAGATAGTCAGTCTGTAGCTAGTACCGAGCGCACGAAATAAATCGGTTGCTGGTCAAGCCTAGCAATACTACCATTGCAGTCACATTTCTGTGTCTTGCCCTCTAGCCGTGACCTCTTATCTTGCTCTCTGTCTTGTCCTCTGCTTTATATGTCATTTGCTGTGTCCTCAGGGTCACATCCTCCTGCCGTGTCGCTCGCCGTTCGCCGCTCAGGCTCGTTACTCATCTACTCGCTCGCGTGCTCGCCACTCGCCGCTCGCCCGTTGGCCGCTCGCCCGCCGTTCGCCTACTCGTCCGTTTCCTCCCGTCTGGTCGTTCCCTGGTGCTGTCCCGTTACAGCAACGGGCTGTGGCACAAGCCAAGACAAATACTGGTACGAGAGAGTGGAATAAATGTTTCGGATGGCATAATATTTACGTGAAATATCAATGGAGCAAGTTGTCTAATTTATTATATGACCTTCGGTGCTCATTAAACCTTTCGCTGGTTGAACGCCGGTTGCAAAGGAAATTGCCAGTTATCGTGTCATTGTTATTCTAATATACGAGTTACATACATGATTCCAATATGCCAGTAAAATTTGTATTTGTAGTGGAGTGATGTAAGCAAGACAAGAAGAAACCCTTACGCAGCATTTTTGCAGTGCAAACATCATATGATCGTTTTGCGGTGATTTTTGGAAAACACGCTGAGCCGACGATAGGGGCTATGAAAGTATGGCACCAATCACCACATCTGTCATGTAACAGTGATAATATGACCAGGTGGTTTTTAATGAGCAGTCCCTCCCCCAGAAGATGGTCACCCACAAATTTTGATGAATAAGATGATCTGCTGAGCGCAGTACTCTGTCGCACCTCTGTCACGTCATATAGTTCTCTGGTTACTACATAACTATTTCCAAACCACCCCTTTCCTTCCAAGGTTAAAGCGAGATATAAAACCATTTTCCTGACACTCGCTACCAACCGCCTCCCGAAGACCAAAGTAACCCCCATCCCGTAGCTCACCCAAGACTAAACTTGACTGCTGCATGGGCGAGCGACGTTATACTGCCGGCCGAGCGGACAGCCTTGGAAGTGTAGCGACGTCATAGTGCGCGACGAGCGGACGACCTCGGGAGCGTAGCGACGGTCGTATGCAGTAGCGAGCAGATCGCGGATAAGGTCTTCCTCGTCAATATACTGAGCAGTCAGCTTTCCGCCCTTCCTCTCCTCTTCCGGGAAGTGTTTCTTTTGCTCTTCCTCGATGGGTTTGTCCGCCCCTCCCGGGATTGATTTCTTCTCCTCTCCCGGGGTGGGATTCTTCTGTTCCTCGGTGGGTTTCTTGCCCTCTTCCGGGGTGGGTTTCTTGTTCTCTTCCACCATGGGTTTCTTGTCCTCTTCCGGGATTATTTTCTCCTCCTCTTCCGGGATGGGTTTCTTCTCCTCTTCCTCGATGGGCTTCTTGTCCTCTTCCTCGATGGGCCCCTTCTCCTCTTCCGTGACGGGCTCCTTCTCCTCTTCCGAGATGGGTTTCTTCTTCTCGCGCTTCTCGGTGCGGAGCTCCTCGAGGTGGACGACGTGATCGTAGACGCACTCGCGGCTGACGATGTAGACGCGTGGAGTGTTGCGGTCGTCGGGCGTGTACAGCTTGAAGTTATCGAGGTTGTCCTGCAGGTCCTTGCGAGTCAGGGTGATGTACTCGTCGCGCGCCTCGGCTAAACTGCAACCGCGGTCGCCCCACAGGTTTCCGATTTGCTGCGTCGCCTTCGACCGGACGATGAGCGCGGGGATCTTGAAGCGCTGGCAATTTTCGAGCACATCCGCGTCGATCTGCGTGAAGCGCTGCACAAATGGTCAGCAAGCGGGACGGGAAAGCGCACAAGACCTGGATAGAACTAACAGCATCGTAGACCAAAATAATGAAGTCAAAGATGAATAACCCCTGCTGGTTGAAATACTTCCACGCGGGGACGTTGAAGGTGCCAGCACCCGGAACATCGAACCAGATGAAACGCGGGTATGGCATCACGGTGCGCGGGTCCGGGTACCTCGTCGTTTTGACCGTCGTCTCGATGACACCGACAGGTGCAGCACCTGGCTCGCCCGGCTTCAGGCCGCGCAACGCGTTGATGAGTGACGACTTGCCGCTGCCACTGGGGCCGCAGATGGCGAAGTGGAGGCTCTCGGCGCTGTACTGGACTCTGACTTTGGCGGCGTCGAATTCCTCCTGTGTTGGGTACACGATGGGTTGGATTTCGCCCTTGGGCTTCTTGCTGACGGCTTCGAGCTCGCGCTTGAAGGCCTCGTGCTCATCCTTAGCACGGCGCCTACGCTCTTCGGCCTCCTTCCTGGCCTGCTCCTCGCGGCGCTCGCTCTCGATCTTTTCCTCTTCGGCACGGCGCAGTTTCTCCTCCACTTCTTTCCTGAGCTTTTCCTCCTGACGCCGCGCCTCGACGGCCTCCTCCTCGCGCTTCTTGGTCACGGCGGCCTGTGCGTCAACAAGGCGCTGGAGGGCTTCTCTCTCCTCGGTAGCCTTGCGCTTCTGGTCGGCCAGCTCCTTTTTGTGCTGTTTATCTCGCTCCTCGGCCAGCCTAACCTCCTCCTCCTTCCTCAGCTTTGCATTGTGCTCCTGCTTTCTGAGCCGTTTGTTTGTGGCCTTCCTGTATGCGGCCTCCTTTTTCTTCCAGAGCTTCTCTTCTTGCTCGCGCTCCTTCTGTTGTTCGGCCTCCTTCTCCTTGCGCTCCTCCTCCTGCTTATGCGCCTTCTCTTTCTCGTGCTTGAGCTTGGCCTCCAGCTCCTTGACCGTTTTGTTGTAGTCTTTCGGGGGTTCGCAGACTCCACCGCCCATCACGCTGTTTGCCGTTCGTGGTAGTAGCTAGTTACCGCCGTCAACCCTCGCCACTCGCAGTCTCAGGTTTCAGAAGGGCATACTCTTAAAAAGGCTGCGTGTGTCCGATCGCAAAACGTACACAGGAATGAAGGGTAAGCGTATGCCGAAGGAGCGGGGAGAGGGAGGGGTACGAACACGGTACATATACGGCAGACACCTGGCCACCAGCGCACCCCCGTCCGGCTTAGCTGCCGTGTTTGCTAATAGACTATCTCACCTTGCCGCTTCGATACCTAGATAAGTAAGCCTTTGGGAGCGCGCGACTGCGGTTAGCTACCAGATGCACATGGCCAATGGCTGGCCGCAGTAGCCAATAGGAACGAACAAGCCAGAGGACATATTTGCATCCCTCTGTCGATCAGAAAAAAATTTCTTTTTCTCCACGCCGTGGAATGGAAGCCGTGCCGCGTGCAGATGGGACGTGTCGCCACAGTCCAATCATCGGGGTCGTCGTTAAGTAAGGAAATGCGGACCGCGGCTTTTGCGCGCGGATTGCGACCACGCCTGCTTGTTCTGACCGCAGTAACTACAGGACAAGGGTGAAGGCAGGTTACGGGATGGGGCTCGTACGGTGCATGCACCTGCCGAATGCTCGACCGGCGAGAGGAATATCCAGGGTGAGCGGAGCTGAGCCCACTCTGCGCCTATTCATATATAAGTATCTAGTACCTTTTATCTCCTGCATCCACGACTGATTCGTTGATGACGAGGAGCGGCTAGCGCGAGCGCTTGGGTCAACCCCCACCCAACAAAAAAGAAAGAAAAAAAGCGCTGTAACAACACAGCGACTGTCACATTGCCAGCTACATGCTATGTACGGCAATGCCTGAAGGTAAAAAACACAGCACCGCTGCACGACAACCGCCGGGGAATGGGAAACCAGCCTGCATTTGAAAAATTGAAACTCGGTACGTTCGGCGTTGAGATCGTTGTTCTGGTGGGACTGCAGGACGTGGTGTGAACTCACCACCGGCATATAGTGATAACTGGCAGGTCGAATGGACATGTGAACTACCATGAATTTTGCCCCTGCCAAGGAGAAATTGTTCACCGTTGCGTGTTTGCTTCCGCCCTGTCACAGTGTCACCATCTTCCGCAGCCCAGCGGGTCGCCTGTTGCTTATCTTGAGATGGCGGGAATTGTTGACCCACCCCGACCTTCTCAGCTTGCCGCAGTGTACCTGTTGGTGGGTAGGAGTTGGGGTTGTAAACTGTACAGTCGAGGGGGGGTGAGGATTGTGGTAGTGCTATCATACCTATCATGGACAAAATAATGATGATACCTATAATATCAATACGTGTTTTTCATTTCCCATACGACGGCAATATGCGTCCAGCGGGAAACAACGGTTTTTTACCCCCCTTGAGCTATGCAGAAGGTATTGTTTGGCGCTGTGTCAGATAAAAATCGCATGTCACGAGTACTGTATCAAGGGGGGGGAGGGGTAGAAAAAAAACTAATCGCATATTGCTATCGTATCACGACGTGAAAAATACGTACTTTGACCGCTTTGATACGCGTACTGCAGGAAAACTGCGTTTTTTTTTTTACCCTCCCCTACTTGGTCACACTATCGCTCTTAAATACCGATGTGGTGATTTCCTCAGTCTTTACGTCCCGGATTCCTGGGGAATGGCCAGCACTGGGTGGTATCAAAATTCGCCTGGTCTACAACCAGGAGGTCTACGGTGCGGAGTGCGCGGCTCTCGCCAGGGCTAGCTCTGGAATGCGCTGCAAGGCGACAGACGACACTAGAGAGGCTGGCAGCAGACGAACCTGACTCCCACGGAGCGGAATGGCTGCGATACGCAGCCCGGTACGGTAGGCGGGCAATGCCCCTCCCCAGATCCCTTTCGCATCTCAAGCAGGAGATCTTGGGAAAAAATGGCCGGAAGCCAAGAAGTGGACGGATTCCCAGGTCGCTGCGAAGAAATGCCTGCACCACTCGCAGGGGAAGGCGCGCCAGAAACCGGACCCAGCTCCGGCGAAGACCAACAAGCGGCTGACGGCGAGGTTTTATAAGCCGAAGACGGGTCACTGTCACACTGGCCAATACCTCAAGTGAAAGAACAGGCCCACAGCCAAGTTCTGGTGGTGTGCGTACCGGATCCAGACCCAGGGCTCCCCACCAAGACTAACCCCGCTGGAATGCCCAGCAGGCGGAAGTTCGGAAGGAGACTGGGAGAGGTAAAGATCGGTTCAAGATCCGGGGTCTCCTCACGGATGAGCCCTGAAGTCAGACGACTCCTTTTACCACGGATGTGGTCGAAGGGTGGGTCCAGACAGGGCTGTGGAAGATGGCATGAGTGAGGCGTCGGAGTGGGAACACTGGGAGCGGGAAGTGACGAAAGAGAAGAAGTTGGAGGCAGACAAGCTGGAGGGCGAGCTTGCTGCAGGAGAGGAGTGGGGGAGGTGATTGCATTTGGCACAGGCTAAGGCGGAGGGTAGGGGGAGTTACAACGTCGATCGAGGTCGGGGGTGGGCGGGAACCGGTTGTGCGTCTCACTGTGGTCTGGATAGGTCGTATGCGAGTAATGAATAATTAAAAAAATCAGGGGTTTCATTACTCATGCCGATAGCATCAACGGAGAGAAGTCTGACCCACGGGCCGCTCTCTAACCCGCAATGAACCTGAAAAGATCATACATAAATGGCCGCAATTTCCCTCTGGAATTCTTTCAAAATTTTGCGAGCACTATTCGGTTCTACTGCTTTGTTCCGGATCATTTTATGTCATTTTTTTATGAGGATTTTATCCCTATAATTCACGATGCGCGATCGGAACAGGAACAGGACAGTGGACACAGCCGCGGAGGTGATTCAAAAGTCACGAAAATTCACGGAACTAGGTACCTAAACGCTCGTCTAAGCGCGCTTTTGATATTATTTCCCTTTTTTCTGTGCATGTTCTGGCCGATTCTAGTGGTGGCGGGGTGACGTTGGTGCTTGGAGAATTAGAATGACAGCAGTCAATAAATGTGGTGTGTCGGTCAATAAACTTGAGGTTTTTTTGTTTTTTTTTGTTTATCCATTACTCGCGTGCGACCTATGGAGATCATGGCGAGATTATTTACAGTCCGTTTCCTGTCTGCTGTCCGCGCAGCGGCGGCACGTTGCAAGTGCCCCTTTGCCCTCCGCCAGGCCTGTCCCGCGATGATGTATGGAGAAATGACAAAGGAAAGAAGACCGAGCGTGACGGATAAAGGTAAATGACAAAGGAGAGAGCTCCCTCCGACCCCTCACGCCGTTCCCGCGGACGCCATGAAGCCGGGCGTGGGTAGGAACAGCGGTGGCTCCCCCCCAGCGCCCGGCTCCTCGGCCCCCACTCCCTGTTCCTCCAGCCACTCCCGCACCTCCAGCTGCGACACCGTGCTCACCGTGTCGTCCTCTGCCGCAGCCGGCACCCGTCTCCCCACATCCGTAGAGGAGAGGAAGTCTAGTACCGCCCGACTACACCTCCCATCGGCCAGGAGGTCCCGCACCTTCCACCGGTCCTTCCACCCCCCAGTCTCCTTTTTTACCTCCGCCCACAGGATCTTCTGCTGCGGCTTCCACTCGGGGTACTCCTTGAAGAGGTGGTCCCGGGTCTGCGTTCGGTACCGGCACCACCGGCATTGCGGGGTGGGTCGGTTCTTCGTCCAGTTGAGGTACTGCCCGGTCATGCAGTGCCCAGTCTTGATCTGGTAGAACCGCGAGGCGAGCCTCTTGGAGCTACCGGCCACCGCGCCATCGGGTTTCTGGCTCTTCGGCATGCGGTACTTTGTCTTCGAGGTCCGACCTCCAGCCCACTGGCCTGCCTCCGCCCACTTCTTCTCCGAGATTTCCCGCTTGAGGTTGGCGAGGGATCGTGGGAGAGGAGCCGCCCGCACTTCCGTCCGGCCTGAGGAGCTTAGCCACTCCACCCCGCCGGTGTTCGGCTCCCCTGCTGCAATCTTTGCCCACTCATCGGCCTCCTCGTTGCCAGCGACTCCCTTGTGGGCTGGGCACCATCGGATTTCGATAATAAACTTGAGGTGACGAGTCGCTAATCGTGTATTAACAGGTAGTTAATCTATTGGTCTCAGCTCACCCAAGTTCGGTCGGGCAGTAAGAAGCTGCCCGTGGGTTAAACATCTCTCCGGTTGATATCTGCAATTCAGGGTTAATAGAGAATTCAAAGCTTGTGCCAACTGGTAAGTTGATGGGCGTTGAATAACCGCAACACACAAGATGCCCGCAACCAAAGAGACAAGAATCCTCGAGTGTGTTGTCGCCCGTATCAAAACTCCCCCCTAATTGTAACCGACGCCTTTTGGCAGGAACTAGTATGTGCTTGAAAGTATTTTATCGCGTGCAGTCCTCATCGTCCTTCACCATACCAACATCCGTCTCGTCCCGGACTGACCGACTGGCCGGCCGGTCGGGCATGCTGTGTGTCGGCGGGGTCGGGACGTACATGGTTACTCTCGGTCCGTGCCGACAACGGTGCGGTCAACTTGAGGCGTCTATCCAGGCGCGGTGTCAAAACCCTAAATGTGAGCGATCCTTCCACTCACCCGCTCACTCACCCATTCATCTCGAACCCGTAAGTAGATGGTGAGTGGGATTCGAGTTGAACAGCGTCTGGTGCGGACCCAAAACCGTGGTGCATCATTCTCGCCCAACCAACCAACCGACCAACTCCAACTCCCTCCATCTCATCCCGCACTCATACGCACACAGGCACACACACACACTCTCTCTCTCTTTCCAAACAAACGCCGAGCCACACACGTAGACGTAGATATAGACGTATCGAATGACGTTCTGTATCTGCACGGTGAGCCGACGCTGTGTGCTCCACCGACGGCACGGCAATCCGACGGACTTCCGACTGGTGCCGACAGGCTGCGGCCACTGGGTGCACGAGAAGTGCTGCCGCAAGTGGGCGAGTGCACTGGCGGCGGCACCGCTCGCGTGGGAAGCCACCGTCATGCCCTGTGGCTGCATTGCTTCCGGCAAAAAGCCCAGGAAGATGTTCTTCGACTGCGCCAATCGGGGGTATGATTCTGAGGATCGGTAGAGGGGGGACGACTCTGTTTTTTGGGGGCTGGGTTAGGTGGTGCGGAGAGTTAAGTTTCTTGCGTGGCTTCATATCAGAATAGAGGAGTTGTTCCGTCGTTCGCGTGCGTTCAACACATACATGCATAAACAAAGCTTTTACCTGTCAACACTGCGGACTGGGTCGGGGTTCAATATCCTGCGCGCGACCGAACTGTGCGAACAGTTTCGGAGGCGGAGGAGGAGGAGGGCAAGGGCACGGTAGAAACCGATTCAACTGGTGCAGAAACAGACCTGTCTGCCTACTGAAACCACCGCACAACCTCGACTTTGCTGGCGCGAGTCGTTCGGTGAGGTTTGGCTCTGCCAGCGGGCTTCCGGTTGCAGGCGGGGGGTGGGGGGTTACAATGACTTTTTGGATCGGCCGTCGGCTCGGAGTGCTTTCCAGCTGAGGAGTCATAACTAGAGCTGCTGGTATGGCGATGATCCCGAGCCCGGTTGTCACCCACCTGCGCAGGAGAAGTGCTCACCGGCTGAGTTACGCGCGGGAGGCGGGCGGCGGGCGTTTGCGCTGCGAGCGGGTGAACGACTTCCCGTGGCCGTGACGGGTTAACAAGGCAAGCTGCCTCTTGCCGTCGACACCGGACATTGCTCTTGGCGGATGACGATGGAGCGATCTGCACATTGCAGTCCGGAGGCGTGGACAGACGCCCTAGCATCCGTGAGTTGCCACCAGTTCACTCCACAGCCGAAAATTCGTGTAGGCTGGTACATTTTTGTCTGTGTACACTTTCCTCCGTACATGCATATCTATGTACATACAAATATATCTTTACGCGCCGCTCGCTGCGAAAGTGGCAGAACACTGGGAAAAAACTACCGGTGACAAGTGAAATTCAATCATCTCTTTTACACTCGGACACTGCAACTACGGAGCCTGTCGTACGACTCACACGATTCGACCATCCATATACATGCGTGTGATATATCGTAAATACACCTTACGTACTGCCCCCTCTAGTTCCCCCCTTCCCATTCCTCGAGACCGTGCTATACACCGCGGAACTGCACCGGCCAGTCAGTCGGCAGCAACACCCCTTCGACGTACGGAGGTTTGAACTCACCAATCTTAGTACCAAGAACCACGTCGCGCCGAGGAAGCGGATCAAGCTCAGGAGGGCGATGCTCCAGAGGACAACGGCCATGTATATGGTGCTGCGGGTGTTCTGCACCTCCTTGCGGTCCGAGGAGACGAGCCTGCTTAGGCCGCCCGAGTTCATGATCGTAGCCGCGAGGGCGAAGTTAGTGCTGCACCACGCGAGGACGACCCAGCAGCGGATCTGCGCGTGATCGTACGACTCCTGCAGCGTGTGCTCCTCCGCCAACTCGAACGTCGTCTTCTCCGGCGGCGGAGTCTCGGAGAGCCCCGCTAGCCTCCGCAGCTCCTTGGCATAATTCGTGTCTCGGTCCGCCGCGTTTTGCTTGGCCGAGCTGCCGTCGCCCGCTTTGCCGCCGACAAACTGGTCCTTCTTGGCCACGTGGCCCTGCGACGAGTCGAGCCCCTTCGTCCCCCACGAGATGTCGTGCACATTGCAGAACGCGTACACATTCAGCACGTTGATGTAGCTCGGCGAGAGCAGCAGGTACTGGAAGAAACTCGTGAACATGTGCCACGGCTCAAAGTACATGAACGACGCCACAAAGTACAGCACGTACGTCGACGAGAGGGATATGATCAGGTCGCGGAAGATCTGGTTTGCGAAGATCTCTCCCGCATTGATCCCGTCGCCGTCCGCAAGCTCAGCGTTGATTGAGCGCACGGTGATGAAGACTGCCGCGAATATCAGGTAGCTGAGGGAGTGGGTCAGCAACGCCTGGACTCATCGCCGAACCCCTCGGGAATGCTCACCTCATGATCACCGACCAGATGCACATCATCCCGAAGTAGACCTTCTTGGAACCCTCCGGTTTGTTCCCCAGTCCCAGGATGAAGCACGTGAACAGAGTCCCGAAGTATAACCACTCGAAGAAGACGCCGAGGATAGCGCCGGGACGGAAGCGCATCTCCGGCTCGGCCAGACTTGCCGCCAGAATCCGAAACACCAAGAAGAAGTTCGCCTTTTTTTTTTCCGCAGCAAGTCAGCCGTACCGCCCCACCACCAACCGAGAACCCAGAACCCACCAAAGCGAACCACGAGAACAGGAGCGAAATGGTCTGGTAAAAGAACTCGACTAGGAAGACCATCTTTCGCGCAAGGGAGTGATTACTCCGCCAGATATCCTTCGTGTGGGTGAGGGCGAAGATGGCAGCAAAGAACGAGCCGTTGAGCCAGCGTCGGCGCTGCTTTACAAGCTCGACGACGGTGCCGGGCACGTCCGTCTCGGCATGGGCCGACTTTACGTACTGCAGCGTCCACTTAGACCCCTTCTTCGTCACCAGCTCAAAGCACAGGATCCGGTCCTCGGCGAGGTACATGTTCTTCTGCCAGATGCTCGCGTCGAGCGTGCCCTTGTGCATCGCCTCGCCCTTGAAGTACATCTGCAGCGGGCCGTTGCCGTTGCAGTCGTTCTGCAGCGCGCTGTATCGGTAAGCCGAGAAGGCGCCGGGGAGGACGCTAATGAAACCGAAAGCACTCTCGAGGGGCTTGTCGAGGATGTTGGACATCTGTCGCGGTCAGTTTTTTTCGGTCTCCTTGACGAACGGACACGAAAGGACCAGCCTTGTACTCAAAGTTCTGCGTGGCGACCAGCGGATTTCTCCATACGTCCCAACCCGTCAGCTCGGCCTTAATTTCACCACACGCGCCCGCACACTGCTCGTTCAGTTGGAACGCCTGCCAGAGCCGGTAGATGCTATTCTTGCCCGGCTTCGTCCCGGCATCGATCAGCACGCAGATGTGGGGGTCCAGCGCCGGGCCGAACGCTTCGAAGAACCACCGGTGAGAGTTGATCTTCTGAGCGTTGTTCTCCTTGAGGCAGAACAGAATCTGCACGGGTACTTGCAGGCCGTTCGGAACCGCTTTCACCTTTCCGCCCTCGAGCTGGAGGCCGACCTGTGTCGTGTGCTGCAGAGGAATCGTTGAGCACTCGAGCGGCAATCTCCGCGGAAATTAGGAGGCGATGGGGGCTCACCTCGTACAGATGCGCCTGGACGGGTATGTTGTTCACCTCGTACTTTGCGATGTCATGCTGGAAACAGCCCATGGCGGCGAGCAGACTGCGCGTCTTTGGATGAATCTTCTTCCTTCCGTCGCTGACGACACAAACGACGATCTTCTTCCAGCCGTCCTCGCCCCACATGGCCTCCTTCGCCGTCTTGCACATGTACTCGATGTTGCGGAAGACGCCGATCATCGTCTTGGCGAACAGGATCTCGTCCTCGGCGTACATGGTGATGACTATGAACAGCTCCGTGCGCCGCCGCTGCTGGAAGAGCTGCTGGCGCAGCGCGAACCGGTTTTCAGTGAATTTCAACGGATCGCACGTGACGGCCGAGTACCGCATGCACCCGAACTCGTGTACCTTTTTGGGGATGGCGTTGATCAGATCCGTCGGCAGTGGGCAGTTAAGCACCAGGTTGCCCTTGTTCAGCTGCACGTTGTCGATGTCGCCCCAATTCGGCTTGCGCGCTCTAGGAGTCGGTGGCGACGCCAGCGTGGTCTCGCTGCTGTCGGTGGCCACCGTTGACCGCGACGAGTACGAGTGCAACATCGGCTGCCGGGACTCGTAGCTGCCGTAGCCCTGCTGTCGCTGCCGAGCAAAGCCGTAGTCGCCCATGTCATTCTCGTCGAGGTCGTACGGCTTCGGTGGTGGCGGCGGCGGATGAGGCTGCCAGCTGGGCGCGTCCTGGAAGTATGTAGCAATCCCCTCAGCTCCTCACTCTCGCCTCCACTGACCGGCGAAGGCTAGGGAGGCACTTACCGCACCGGCCGCCGGCGTTCCTAGCCGATAGATGTCGTCCTCGGGCCACAGTGGCATCACGTAATCCTGTCGCAAGTAACCGTGCGGTGGCACGTCGCCGGAGGGCGCGCTGCAGTACGAGTCCGTCCGGTCAAAAGCGGGATAGCTGTCGCCACTGTCGGCGACGGGCGAGTGGTGCGTCGCGGTGCGGTTGAACTGCGGTTGCGGATCATACGAGGTGGGCGAGGAGTGCCAGGAGGCGGTCCGCTCGAACGTCGGATAGGTCTCCTGCTCAACCTCGACAGTCGGCGGACGATATACGTTACCGCCATGGTGGAAGCCAGGGCCGCCGGTGGCAGCCCGCTGCGGGCTCATCGGCGGGTCGTAAAATTGATACTCCATGTCGTGCGGATCCGGCATCGGCAGGTGCACCTCGTGGTCGTCCTGTGGGCCCTGGTCGACGCCGAAGTAGTGCGGTTGGCTCATGGCGTCAAATGTCCACCAGGAGGGAGCTGAAAGAGCTGAGAGAGCTTCAGAATCGGAGTCCTCCGGACGATGGTGATTGTGTCGAGGACTGTATATTCTTCCTTTCGATCCTCGGCGGACCTCCAGGGACCAATGGCAAGGGGTCGCATCGAGCTCTTATTGCCTTCGAAGGAGAGACAAACCAGCCCCCGCCAGGCGAAAAGAAAATGGAAAAAAAGAAAAGGCATCCGGAATTCCCATTTTCTTCACTCCGGGCATGTGCAGCTAGCCAGGCCAACCCGTCGTATCCCTCCCGTGACCCCCTGTTCCAACTCCTGCAGTCTGCGGCTGACGAAGTGGCAGCTGCTCGAATTAGAAATGGAGTTCGAGTCTCAAGCAGCAGCTGCGCGTGTTTGCATGGCCGACTCCCATTCGGCCATGGCGGGATGAGGACACACCAGTAGGTAGGAGACGAGCAACTAGATAGCGGGCGGAGAGAGGAGAGGAAGAGGGTGATAGAGAGAGTGATGGGGAAAGAGAACGAGAGAGAAGAGAGAAAGAGAAAGAGAGAGGGCAGGAGAGAGACAAGCGAAGCGAGTCGGATCGGTTGCACGCGCACAAAGTCGCCAAGCATCGCCCCCACTTTCCCGGGGAGTGAGTGCTTCCGGTCGTACAAGAGCGGAGCGACTTCTATTTGTAGCGTAGCGCACCTCCCTCACTTTTTTTTCCTTCTACCCGACGAAGGAGCAGTTAACTGCAACCACCGAACCGTGCGAATCCTTCAGCTCTACTCAATGTACTCGTACGTATGAGCGATCTGGCGCGCACATATGTAACTACCCGCAATTTCTGGATAAAAAGGGCTCACATACCACTGGAGATTCAGACTTCAGAAGTCTTCTTCGCTCCGTAACCGCACGAGAGCTGGCTGACTGACAGTCCAGCATGCATCAGTATGGATATTTGTTTCTCTCCCTAGGTATTCCAGTCAGTTGGAACCCCCGCTCCGCGGAACCCAGTTGTAACAAAAGCTGCAAGAATCGCTCCATTCTGGCAGCCAGCTCTCCGATAGACTCAGCGGCGTCGCCCATTGGAGCATCGTGGGCAAGCAGCTTCACATCCGGCTTCGCAGCAAAAGACACGCCGACCACTTGGACGGTCTGCATCGATGCATCGCTACAGTAACAGGTCGCCCAATCAGTCGAAACCTGTGCCAGTACCTACGACAACGAGACTCAATGGAGCATGTAAAGTACAGGGACAAAAGTTTCCGTACAGGGGCCGTTTTACACCAAAAATGCCCGTTTTCACACAACCAAAAACCACTCTTTACTTGACGGAAAAAAACTGTGCCTTTCACAGACGTCTT